>Ga0065711_1029180_pt1 | contig 37262 bp, 16 predicted proteins | sample Hoacrofraction12_FD_59098 | JGI IMG/M metagenome (GOLD analysis project Ga0065711, IMG submission 59098) | Hoatzin crop microbial communities from Cojedes, Venezuela - Epithelial fraction 12 v2 (version 2) | ecosystem: Host-associated > Birds > Digestive system > Esophagus > Crop | place...
AGGTCCTGTGCAGCCTGCTGTAGGTGACCCTGCTTCGGCAGGAGGGTTGGACTAGGTGACCCACAGAGGTCCCTTCCAACCCCTACTATTCTGTGATTCTGTGATTCTGTAAAAGAGAAAAAGGATCAACATTTGAAACTGGCATTTCACTAAATTTGAGTCATTTAAATGGAAGATCAAGGCAGAAGAAATTGGTTAGTATCTGCTTTATGAAAAACTTTTGTGCAACGTAGGATGAAATGGTAACAAATATACCCATACTACCGTATTCTTTGAGATTTACTACTAATTTTCCTCTGGACTGAAGTGACGACAATCACCACCGGGACAATCTGGCTGCTTCCAGATCAGGAGAGAATAAATTGGTTTTGTTTTTTTGTTTCCAGAGAAGGAATGATGGCCAAAGCACTGATGTGATTCCAGATCCTGTTCTCCAAGACTTGCTGTAATAAATACTCCTAAGTCTTTATTTTATTTTGTTGTCCAGAACACTGGAGTAAGAGGGACACAGAAACCACAGTTAAAAAATAATACCCTCTAAGATTTTTCTATTTTGACCCAGAACTGACATGACCTATAGTTCTGATATCTTACTGTAACTCCAAATCACACTCATGTTAATATGGTGTCATTTTCATATGGTTATATGGCCATAGTTACTGAATCTTAATAGCCATTCAAAACAGTGAATGCTAGTGCTATTTTTCTTATTCACTTTTAATTGCATTTCTCATTTCAATGTTGGGACAAAACAATTGCAGATTAAAATACAATCATTAAAGAAAAATATTTCTGACATTTATAAAGATACCCAGGAATTTAAAGTGTATAAGTTATAGTGATTAAATCTGAGTCAATTTAAGCATTTCATTAAACATGAATGGCCGTACTGGTATCTATGTATGTTTTCAATCCACAGCTAGCTCAGCTTTCTTGTTTTCCTATCACCAGCCATAGTAGCCATTATTCCCCCTTTCTAGACATGCATAAAAACTTTTTTTAGTGAATGCTAAAATATCTCACATTTCTAAACTACATTTATAAGAGTATTTTCTTATAGGAGATCTTTTAAAGGAGATTAAAATTTAAACTAGAAGTATAATTGGGTAAGAGTATGATCTGAAAAATAGTATAAAGTACCTGAGGTCATCAAAACTGAGCACATAAAGACAGAAAGCATGCTGGAAAATGGAAGGGAAATGCAGTTATTTATATAAATGGAGATTTATATACACATGCACACACATACCTCCATACATTCATACATATCCATTCTTTTTTTTACTAATTAGGCACGGAATTCATACATTATAATTATAGAAGCCTCACCATGAGGCTCTCCCCTATGCTTCAAATACAGAACAAGATCTAGCTAATGGATTGTCAAACTTTACACCTGCTGTACTTCATTTACCTTTAGCGGATGTCCAATAAGCCTTGACTGACAGCTTTTCCCTTCTGTTGCCTTTGTAATATTTTCGATATTCCAACATTATTTCACAAGGAATTTGAGTCATTTTCTTTCCTGACTGCTACGCCTTTCCTGCTAGTCCTGCTTACACATCTAACAGAGTGCAGGATTCTTACCCTCTTTCTGGCCCCTGGGCTTTTCTTTAAAAGAAAAAGCTAACAAACATGCCAAGTTGTATAAAAAAGTGGGATGTCACTGCTCTGGTGAAATACTGACATTCCATGTCTGCAACCCCAATTTTTGAGGCAGTGTACAACTTGGAAAACCACCAGTGGCAAGAGCAGTTGCCATTTTGAATTTCATTCTGACTCACAATAACACTGTGGAAGAGACTATCAAGCTTTTAATTTCTATTTACAAATGCAGGTAGACAGTGGTCTATGTTGGAATGATGCGAAGCATGCCAAATCGATTACTGTGTTAATTTTGGGGCTGCACATTTTTTTATCTAAATAGTGAAGGCTGGAAGTCCACCAGATATCTTCTTTTAAACAGGTAACAAATAAAACTGGAAAAGATAATAGATGAGTAAAGGAAAATTTAAACCTTTTATTTATTTGTAAAGTTACGAATTATAAATGTAGAGACAATGAAGCATGTGTTTTACAAAATACTTTCCTGACATTGCAGTTTTTAAATTCAGACTTCAGTTTATCAGTATGCAGTTGCTTTTTTGCTAAGGAGTTCACAAAATTATGAAAATTCAACTTCTCCATTACTTGAAGTGCAAAGAACTTTCTTGTATTTTTGTGTGGATGAATACTTCCTGCGACTTCAGATTGATAGGAATTTAATTTGTTTCACACTATCATAATATTGAGAATATTAATACCCTATTTTTAGCTAATTTATCTTTATATTTTTGTTCACGTGTGTGGCAAACTGATTGTGCATATTTATCTGGTTAAAATGCAAGTCCAGTGTGGCACATTAATCTACTCTGGCACATTAATATCTTCAATCTCTGTTCCTGAATTTAAAAATGTAAACTAAAACACTAAAATTGAGGTGACTTTTAAATGTAGTTACAAGTCTGTATACAGTTCCAAAAACACAGTATTAAAATGAAGCTGAAAATAGGCTTTGATGCAATTATGGGTCTGTAGATACAGAAGTAGAGAGTAATCCCATTATTTCATTAGTGGGTTGTTTATGATTAAAAGATATCAAAACAGTCCATAAAAATAATTAATATGAATAAAAGTAAGTTTTAGTATTCTTACAGGGAATTTATGGTGGCAATAATTTCCAATTATGTTCCTTGTTTTGGTTTGTTAAGATGCTGAAATTCTATTCTCACTGACCATGAAGTTTTATTCGTGAGGTGGAACATATATCAACATTTAAAACCAAGCAAGCAAACAAAGCCTAAAAATCCCTAGATAATTATTTTAACTTGATTAATTTATAATGATAATTTATAATTAACTTATTACAGTCTCATCTGCAATAGATGATAGTCTCATCTGCAAAAAGTGAATCTATATCATTGTTTTCATCTGCAGAATTTGCCATGTTACATAAAGTTTAGTTTCTAGATAAAACTGATTAGATTCTTTACCTGGAACTAGGTTCAAGGGTTTATTTTTTTCTGCTAGTACTGGAACAGTCCTCTGAGTAATCACCAAGAAAATTTCTAAATAGCAAGATTAAAATGTAGTATACATGGACATTCACTCTTCCTGTTGTTATGAAAGCTTATATTCTGGGAAATAGTTTCCCTTTGATGTCTTTAATATTTTTGTGCACATAAAATTGCTCTAGACAGCATGCAAAAATAAGTTATAGAATAGTGTAGGACACTTTAGCACCAGATGAAGATTTCTGGATGACTAGCAATTTAGACCACATAAAGTAAGTTATTTATAAGAAGTATTACTTTTGAAATCTTACTTGTGTCTTCTAGAGGTGTACACATTAATTTCATGTTTCCTTTCAATATAAAATTGCCTGGAGACCTTCCAGTTTACAGACAGCATTTTCAACCCATTTCAGAACACAAATCACAGTTTACATTTTCTTCAGAAGAAACTGGGAGTTCTTTTTGTTTCCTTCTGGCTTATTGGGGAAAGTCATCTCATTTTTGAGAAGCACCACAGTATGCTTGAAGTTTTACAGCAACCCTGTAAGTTCCATCTTTAATTGATGCCGTTTTCCTTCCTTGTTTGCACGTCTGATTATTTTCATTTTTCTTTGGAGTTAAGAAAATTCCTCATGTTGGCCATATAAGAGGCAGTTGGGTTCTATATTTTAAGGAAAGGTGTTCAATTCCAGCTAAAAGAAAAAAATAACATCAGGTTGTTCTAGGGGAGAGGAGGATGGAAGAAGGTGGCTATTCAACCATTTAAACAAGTGCCCTGTGCTCATTTTGGAAAAAAACAGGGTCTCCCTGCACCCATTTCTGCTCCAATTTAATGAAGTTGTTAAAGTAGCAAGACTGACAGGTTAATTATCCTTTATAAAAGGGGGACAAATTGAACTGTGTCTTTCCATCATTTTTTGATATATCAAGAAGCTCCTGAGGTGCTCAGATGCCACTCTGGTGAATAGAACAACTAATCCACTCTGCTATTCTTTGCTGACCCTGGTCCCCCCATCGGGGCCTTGCAGTATATTGCAGTTGGTTTTTGTTTCACATTCAACAGATTCCACTTTATTATAAATTCAGAAGGATTTTTTTCCTCCATATGTTGGCTGACAGCTCCCCTGAAATAACTGATGGCTAAATTTAAACTCTGATGAAAATTAACCCGAGTGTTAAATGCAAACAGGAGCTGCTTGGAAAGAAAAGAGTTATCATGGTAAATGCCAAACAGTGGAAAATGTGTGTAAATTAATGGAGTCTCACTGGTGACAGGCTGTCAGGCAGTTTGATGGCTCTCGCTAGTGCTTCAATCCCACTGAAGTTGGCCAGAGGGCAACATGGACAAGTCCTGCTTTTCAAAAAGACCGCGGGATGCTTGACAGTAACGCTAACTAGATCATCTAAAGTTCATGGTCAAATAAGGTTTTTTTTTTTTCTTTTTGCAAAGCTTTGCACTAAACAGAGTTCATGCACAGCTGGGTTATGAATGAGATATCAAATTGCAGTTTCCATACAGTGGTCAAAACAGAATGCAGATTTTAGAGACCAGAGAGTCGCAGTGAAAATCCTTCAGTGAAAGTTAATTTTATATGGATGTTAATATTTTTTTATTGCTGTATTAATTGAGTACAGAACAATGCCTGAGGGTTTTCTGGATGAAAGTCTCCTTTTCTATACTGTATTTTAAATGGGCTTAAAAACTGACACTAATTTTAGTCTTTTAGTCTTTTATTGAATCCTTCAACTGAAGCATCCCTTAGCTCTAAAGAAAGCTTTGATATATATGGTAAGATGTACTTTATCCCCTATTTTTTATTGTTCTCTGCTATTTTATTTTTTAGCATTTGTATGCTGTATATTTAAGAAATTAATTAGTGTTCTGCTGCTTTCAGGAGCAGGGTGGTCTTGCTGTTTACTTCTATGGAAGTAGTGCTTAATCCTGATGGTGTCTAAATACTCTTATAGTCTGTTCAGGCACAGACTTCACATGAAATAAACTAATTTAGTGGGAATTAAGTTGAAACCACTGTAACAGATCCGGGTGTGGACCAAGCTCTACCAACCTAAAGGAGTCTGTTTCTGGCTGTGTTTTTTTCAAAAATGGAAAAGCACAATCCTTCTTAAAGCAGCAGTTCTAACAATTTAATATTTTTATAAGTTATGTTCCTAGTCAAATTAACAAAGCTTTTACCTAAATCATCTGTAGATTGGGCATAGAGTGTAAAATACAATAAAATCTCACTCTAGTGGATAATTCACAATTGCTAATATTTATATGAGATTAAAACAACAATATGCCTTATGGAAATGGCTGTCTGTATTGGTCAGGATCATTTCTCCTAGGCTAATGCTCAAAGGGACAGGTCTTAAAATCTTAGTAAAAGTCATCCAATGTACAGGGAAACTATATTTGAATAATAACTTGGAGACAACAGAGGATGAAGTTCAGAGCTACCCTCCATGAGCCATCTAACTCATGTGACCCCACCACTTCGTATCACCTCCTATGACTGATGTCACCCATCCACTGTTCTGTTTCTCCGTGCGTTTTCTTCATCATTTCAAATGCCTTTATCAGTCCAAACAGCACCAACATCTTGGAATTCTCCTTTCCCCGCTGTAGAACATTGGTTTCTCCATGAAAATTATCTCTGCCAGGGCAGACAAAATTATGTCCACAGTTAGTAACCACTTTCCTCTGCACAAAAGTCTTGTCTCCTGATATACTGTGAAACTGGAGAGCTGGATGAAGAAAGTCTGTATGTCTTGATACACAAAGTTTGCATCTTACTCTGGGAATTCTTGATTGTTTTAGGTGAAAATCAACTAATCTAACTTGAAAATGAAGATGCTTGTCTTTCATTGTATTTTTCTTTCCTTGAGCCCTGTATATGAAGAAGAGTGATACTGGATATTTCTTTACAACCAAGTATTATGGCTTAATGACAAGCATACAAGCAGTTCCATCAACTTCTGTGGGATTTCTCACATGGCTAAAGTTAGTTCACTCATTGCTAAATTGTATCTACATCATGTGGTGTGCAGTTGGAGAGAAGAAAGAAATAGTTCAGTCTGAATTCTCTGATGTATTTACTGGTTACTTCTACTGGTTGACGTGGAGTACACAGGAGCATTAGGGAGGTAAGTCAATACCACACTGACAAAGCCATTGCTCTGTATCACACCCTCCTTCTAAAGTAGCTCAAAAGAAATCATTAAAATAGAAACTAATAAGCAATCTCTGCCTTAAATGAAAACCTGGATGTCACAGAAACTCAGAACCGAGTTACTCTTCAGGTTTTTCTCATGTGCCTGCAGTATATACACTCTGTCCTAAATGAGGAAGATTTGCTTGCCTGTAAAGTTAGAAGCAATCTTTGAACATATTCTTCTATTAGTTCACAGTGAACTATTTAAAGAGTTTCTATCTGTATTTTCATAAATCTCCTATGACAGATAGTGTGCTGCTGCTTTACCCTTTCATAATTCAATTTCAAAATTTAAATTATATAGAAGGAAATGTAATGATTATAAAACTGTTTGCCAAGTGGGATCATTCTGTGTCATGTTTCCAAGAATGTAACACTCAGGCCATGTTCATAACTGTGAGAACTTTAACTAGAAGTCTTTTTTCTGTGACCTGTTCCAGTTGAGCTGTGGTCTTCATCAATTCCAACAACACTTTCGATTGCACATTGCTTATTATGTCAGGGCCTGGAGAAAGAGGTGGTTTACAAAATAGCCTGGAGTAATCCTGACTTCATTTCAGAGAATGGGATTTTTGTTGCTACTTCACTGGACTATGGAATTTCATTTGAAGAAACTAAAATTTGCTTGCATATAAAGGCCAGAATTTTGAACTAGATCTCACACTGCACATGTAGCTACAACGACACACTGTTTACTCTCCTGATGTGCTTTCATCACCTTTCACGTACCACTGGAAAGGCTGAGAACATCCTTACCCACCTCTGAGTACCCAACAGTCTGACAAATAGGGGAGTCACATGTAATGCACTAAATCCGTGCTTCCAGTTTCTGCCAGAGTGTTGTGACCATGGATGTACTGTGTATATATTTCTTTCATCTGCATTCCAAAGTGCCGTCATGAATATAGTAATTTATACATTCCTACTGCACATAGGGTTAGAGAACTCTTCTCTGTAAGTAGGGCTTATTGACAAAAGAAATTATGTTTAGAAATGATTACGTTAACCTGATCTTTGAAGGTTCATGTGATATTCAGGTGTGTGAATTTGCTAACAAGAAATCACACTGACTAGTATGGAGCCCAGGCTAAGAGCAGGAATGGCTGCTGCTGATGATGATATACAGCACTTGAAGATACGTAATCAGTCTGTTTCCTTTTCTAGTTTTGTGGCATGTGCTCTTGCTCAAAGACCACAAAGTTGCTGGACTCCTACCTTTGGGGCATTAGCTACATATAGCATCAAAAAGATTGAACCTTGGATTTAGCTGAAGGAAGGTATATAAAAAATATATATATTTATAAATGCTTATTAATTTCTTAATAGCTAAATATAAATATCTGAATGTTATAAATATCTTAATGGTGAGTGTCATGAGGACGGGGCCAGACTCTTTCCAGTGGTGCCCAGTGACACGACAAGGGGTAACGGGCACAAACTGAAGCATAGGAAGTTCCAGCTGAACACGGGGAAGAACTTCTTTACTTTGAGGGTGACAGAGTACTGGAACAGGCTGCCCAGAGGAGCTGTGGAGTCTCCTTCTCTGGAAATATTTAAACCCCCCCCTGGACACAGTTCTGTGCAACTTGCTTTAGGTGACCCTGCTTTGGCAGGGGTCTTGGACTAGATGATCCCCAGAGGTCACTTCCAACCCCTACCATTCTGTGATTCTTTGATTCTGTGAAGAGAACCTTCTTTCCAGACCCTGTGTTTTCGAGTGGAAATGCAAAGAGACAGAGCAAGAGCTGATGAGTGTGTTAGTTCCTCTTTTCCTCCCTATGTTCAAAACAGAAGGCTCTTTGCAGGGTAAACACAGCATATTTAGCATCGCCTTTGTCAAATGTTTTAGGTTACAAGGACCCCAAATGGAAGGGAGGGGCTGCAAGAAACGTGATTTGAAATCAAATATCCACAGCTCTGTGATTCAAGAGAAGGTCTGTTTCCTATTTCACAGCCAGCACCCTTTAATTCAGACACTGCGGGATAGTTTATTTCCTGACGTAAACACAGGTATGTGAAATCAGAAGGTAAAATGTTGTGCAGTGCTGGGCAAACCCAAGGAGGCAGCTCATGCTTGAGTGCAAATGCAGCGAGCCAAACGAGGTGGCTGTGTAGTCAGCATGGGTTTCAAGAAAGCCGGGATTAGACAGAAAGAGCTCTACAGCAGAGGTAACCTTAGAAGGGACTAAAACGTGGAGTCCAGTAGCAGTAATGTGAAGCTGCTGCCGCTGCAGGTGTGCCTCTTCAGGGTGTTAAACTGGCAGCAGGTGAATATAAATAAGGTGCACAGACGGTGTATTGAGGAGAAGGGAAAATTAATGAACAGTCTAACTGCTGAGCTTGGTAACACAGAATGAAAACATGTTGAACTTGACATGTCTGTGCTGCTGCTTTTGTAAATGCTGATGGCTAAACAGGCTGTCTCTTTGATAAAAAAAAAAAAGCTGCTATGTATCTTAGGGATGTTATATTAAACAGATCATTTGTTTGCTTAATCAATAAAAACTTGATTGATTATCAAGTGTGATTTTGGCCCTATTCCTGAATGAGGGCATTTAAAGAGAAAATATTTTCTAAATGTTGAGCTTTTTTTTGAAAAAAAAAAACCCAACCAAAAAATCAACGCTCCTTAAGGAGCTGTAATCTTCAGTGCCCAATATTATCCTACATCTTACAACACAGGGCTATGCAGAGATACAGCGAGTCTGTTAAGCTGTCTCCAGAACAAGAAGCGTGGAAATCTGTCAGCATGGTCCTGTGTGAGTGTTATTTGCACAGCTGGAAGTGTAGAGCAGATCAGATTAAAAAACTTTTAGTCCTCAGGTAGTGTCTCTCTCACAGGGCTTTGCTGTTCTATGCCTCAGCCTCACCGGGAGCTGGCAGAGGGATTGCTAATACAGCTCATTTCTGCTTGGGGCTGGCGTGCAGTAGAGTTCTCACGGTATTTACCACTCTGTTGATGCTCCTGCCCAAAACTACTTCCAGTTTGGATAGATTTAATTATATCAGTAACTATAGGTCCTGTCAGATGTATTTCTGTGACTGTTCTTTCGTCAGTATTCCTCTCTTTTTAGTGACTGTATAATAGAAAATCATAATTGATCCTCGAAAGCTGACTCAAGGATGACCCTTATTCTGATGAATAACCTAATCCCTGATCTTGAAAATCCCACTCCTTTCCCCAGGAGACTTGTAATTGTTTCACGTAAAGGAGGAGTCAGTAGGATAAGTGGAGAGTAACCCACCTAGAAGACTAGGCTGCTTCTGACATTTCCCACACCCTTCTTCTATCAACAAGTAGATGTGTGAGAACAATTGCATATTTCTCTGAGCTCACCTTTTGGTGTTATTGGTTTTTTTTTACATTAGCATAGCTCATAGCACATGGGTTCACTTAAGAGTTGTTCTACTGCATAAGAACACATGAATTAAAAGAGAATGTGCTTACAACTTTTGCACAATCTCATCATAGGAAGTAGTGACAAAATGTGGACACAGACAAAGCAAAATGGAAATACAGCCTAAGAAATAGGCACCCTTAGCCCATATGATTGCTTACAGTGCACATACATCCAAAATCTATTAATTGTGTTTCTGTTGTTTCTGCTGATGAAAACACAGCAAATAAGAAATATAAAGACAGTAAAATGGGAGTGTGCAATGGAAGATAGCAGTCCGAACGTATCAGATGTGGGAATCAGCTTTCTACTTGCCAGGAGATGATGGATAATTTGTGCAGAGATTCTGGAAGTGAGCATAAGTGATGAATCTGATGCAACAGAGAAAACGATGTTGCAATAATCAGGATGTGAAGTGAGCAGATACCATCTAAGAGTTATCTTGATATAGATTGACAAGAAAATCTATATCATGGAGATGTGACACAATGAATATCTCCAAGGCTTAGACACAGGCTTCTATCTAGACTGTGCTGAAGATAATGCCCAAGATATGCACCAGAACAACTGATAATAGCAAATGGGAGGAAGCAAGGAAGTCTGGTTAGGAAGTCATATGTCAGAAGACATAACAAAGTTTGTTTTTTTCTTCATAGTAAATTTAACCTATCCTTAAACACATGTGAAGTGAAATCATAGAGTCCAAGATTTTATTTTGGACAATATGTGACAGATTTATGTTTCAACATAGAGGCTGGCAGAGTATTTAGAGGAAAAGCATAGAGAAAAATGCTGTGGTAACTAAGAACCAAAGCTAAAGATCTGCAAAAGTTAGGCAAGTATAAAGAGAATTCCCAAGCAGTATGCTTAGGGAAGTGAGAAGAGAATATGTCAAAGCTGAGGGACTGAAAGTCAAGGCAAGATGGCTGGCGGCAGACTGTGCTGAAGGTGATTAAGTGAGAGACAGGTTTAGCAGCAAAGAGACCAAAGAGGAAGAATAGCATAGAACAGGTAAAATGAAGAGCTCTTTTTTGTTGTTGGAGAGAGGGTAGGAGGATTGAAATACAGTTACAGGACACATGCAAATGGAGATGTTAAGACAGGGAAATACAGCTGATGTTCACCTGATTCTTCATTATGGATGCTGAAGTATGACAGGAAGAAAGATGGCAAGGAGAAGAGCAAAGATGGCATCAATCAGAATCAGGTAGGAATACTAACGGCAGAACTGAATGAAGCTACTTGTGGCAGCAGTTAGATGGGGGCTGAGAAGGAGGTGAACACTAACTGCAGCCTTGTTTGAAAAAAAGACATGGTGGAAAGGTTGGAGGGGAATGGGAAAAGCATTTTGTACACAAAGAACATACAGCATGTGAGGTAGAAGCAGCACAGACATCATCCGAATGAAGAGACCTTATGCCTGCCATTGTTGGTAGCTGAAAAGAAGGAGAGATGGGAAGGTCTTGGCCAACTTTGTGTGGAAAGAGATAGAAGAAACTCAGAGTAGAGGAGGCACATAACCCACAAGATTGAGAATAGTCACATGGGAGAGATGAACAAGTAATACAAGCTAGGTGGATGGAAAGCTGGCCGGCTTTGTACAGGTGTCGGTGAGGGGTGGGGAAGAGGAAGCGGGAGAGGACCCCAGCAACAGCCCTCCACAGCCCTTTTTGCCCCGTGCCAAATAGGATCTAACATTTCCGTTTGCCTGCATATTTCTAAACTGATGACCACAAGATTTACGGTAGCAGCTTAACTTCAGATCTGTATCTGAAAAGTACTGGGAATCAAATCTCTTGAATCCTGTATTAGTAGTTCTGTTGCCAGGCACCGGTTACTAAGTCTGTTAGCAGACCATCAGTCATCTTACTTAAAGTCTATGAATCTGCATTGGTGGTAATGCTGACCTTCTGCTTACTCGCCTAATGGACTGGAGGTCAGCTTTTATAATCAATAAATATGTTATTGCAATGTCTACCCAATCTGAATAATTATTAAACAGAGGGATCTGTGAGAACTGTGTTGTAGATGTAGAGGGGTTTGTGGTTTGTTTTTTTTTTTAATATAGGATAGATGTGAAGTCATGGTAATTAATTTGTTAAAGTGTTTCAGAGGACAGGACTATATATGTGTAAGGTATTAGTTTTCTTTACTTTTTCAACTCCTGCTTAATGCTTGAAAACCGTTATTCACATACTTAAATCTATCTTTCTTTTGTTCTTTTGTGAAAAAGATCTACTTATACCACCCAGAGAGAAAGAGAGAGAGAGAGAGAGAGATCTGCTCCCTTGAAAGTATCTACCTCGCCAATTAATGTATTAAAAAATTCTACATTTGCTATTTGCCTGCAGGTATGTTGAATGAAGGAAGATTTCAGGCTTCTCCAGAAACAACTTCACTACTACTGCTAAATAGTAATATAAAAACCCCTGTGAACTAAGATGCCCCTGGTCTTGATGCCTTTTTAGATGTCAGAAAACATCTCCATGAAATATGTTCTTACAAGCTGGTCTGAACCGCTGTGAAATGCTGGGTGGTTTGTGCTGAGTGGCATTACTCGTGCAGACTTCTTGTAAAGGTGCTTTATGGGATGATGTTTTGACAGATTTTTACAGGCATGATTTTGTTTTCCTTTCCTTCTTCCATGAATACTTGGGTAAATTACTATAAAATCTCTCCCTCTCTTGTGTTTTGAGGGGGAAATATTTTTTTTAAAGTCTTTCCCTACTCTTGGAATTTTCAATAAAACCCCAAACCCCTAAACCCCCTAGCGTTAGCATTACACTGTTATTAGGAGGAGGTAGCAGTCAATCGGCCAGCGTTAGCAGCAAACCAAGGTCCTCAGCAGTTTAAAGGAGTATTAGCAGATGACTCTAAAACATCCTGAATTTCAGGATGCTGTTGCAACACCTAACCGGCGACTGTCTTTCACATCCCTGGCGAATTAAAAAACCCTGCAAAGGAGGGGAGGCTGAGAGATGCCGAACTGTCCTGTACGGCTGCATCAGCCCACAGGTAACTGACACCTCCTCTTCCTCCGAATGACTCCGGCCCCTCTTGCTTCTCCATCTTCCTACCTTCCCTGCCATCTGTTCCCGCTGCTCCCGCAGCCTCCCTGCTCTTCTCCCGCCAGGGCCTGTCTGAGCAGACGGGTATGAGAGCCTCTGATGAGGTAGGCCTCGGGCCCCTCCATCACTCCTCGCCACGAGGAAAGCACCAGCTGTCTGGCTTCATTTGCATTTTCTCTCCAAAATAATGAAATTAGCCACGAGTATCCTGAGGTGATGCGAGACACAAATTTAGGCTGGATGTGTCAGTGTGCGCTGGGAAGGGAGCGGGAAGGTCACGGAGGATGCTCGCAGCATTGAAACGGAGGGCAAGGCATCTCCCGCCCGCTGCAAGGGCCCCGCAAGCCAGGGAGAAACCCTGCGTGCGGCACAGCTCCCCACCGCCCTCGCCCTGTAGCAGGCATGGCCGCTCTGCACCGGGAACAGCACGGGCGGACAACGCAGGCGTGCCTCAGCTGCTTGCCAGCCCTACCCAGGTGTCAGCATTCGGCTCAGAAGTGCGGCTGGGCGGTGTGTTAATTTGCAGGTAGCTGTGTTACGGCAGCTTCTGACAGGGCTGATCTGGCCTGGCCTCCCATCGCGCTTTTTCCACAGAGCTACCATTTTTAATTATCTCAGCGTTTGTTCAATCGGGACGCGCCAGAGCTGTTGTATGGCAACCCTCCTCTCCGCTTTTCACTTCTGGTCGCCTAAAGCAGAGAGGATGATATTTGCTGAAGTGTTCCTAAAACACCAAAACTAGCACAGCTGAACGACGAGAACAAGCCGAGATTCAAGCCTTGCAAACTCCCATTGCGCTGGGGACAATCGCTGGTTCTTCTGTTTTTACTGTTGTTCTTTGCACATATGTGATTTCTATATTGCGCGTACATTTATATAGCGTGCCAGTATTTATAAAGCATACAAGGAAGTTGGCTTTTCACGTTCTGCAGTTTCTTTGTCTTAATCATTCTCCAGTGGTAAACATAGAGTCTTTGGACAGCTTTAAGATACATGTAGAAGAGTTGCAACAGTGGAATAACACTACACCTAAAAGAAGACTTAAAATATTTAGAAAAAAAGCATTTTGAAAAAAAGATTTAAATTTATTTGTCTGCAATTTGCTCAAATGAGCTTATGAATTAGCTTAGATAGGTATGCAAGCAGCTTATTTTGAGTAAATATTGTAAAATATTCTTAGAAAGCAGAATTTTTATCTCTAAAAATTAGTGTTCTCACTCAGAATTGGGCTCTATGACAGACTTCTAGCAAAACTGATCAATGCACTCTGATTTACTACCAAATGCTCACATTAAACTCTTCATGATAACAAAGGCTTAACTATGCATCATGAACTAATCTCAGAGGGACTAGTTTCAGCAATTAATATGTTCAAGAATATGGTAGATTACAGACAATTCAAATTATCTTCTTTTTCATTGCAAGTTATTTGCTCTGCTGCAGCAAGTGAGATACGTACACACATCTGTATGTGTGTGTCTGTAAGAAAACAAAGTCCCAGCTGGCAGAACTGATCTGGCCACTCATGAAACCTCCAGGCCAGGTGTTTGGTGATGGATTCAAGAGCAGCCTGTGAGGGTGCACTTCCTCTTGCCCATGTGGAAGGATCAAGCTTTTCCCCACATTTTTTTGTCTTTATTTTCATATACATAACAACAGTCTAGGTTTTTCCATCCAACAGGTTCATTCACAAGCCATAGGGTCTTGTGCTGAGGGCTCCCAAGCAAAGATGGAGTATTCTACATGTGGTCTAATGGGTGCTGAGACGCAGATGTTAGATAATCATTTCATGAGCAAGTGGCTATGCTCTGTTAATATACAGTTTGTGACCTACAAAGACCTTTATTATTTGGACTACAGATTTTCAGCAGCCACATGTTATGTGCAATCATGTTGCATGCTCACATTGTCCAAAAGACAGTGGGAAGATTAATCTTGTCACATACTGGACTGTCCTGCAAAAGAAGGTACCTTTCAGGAACTGGTAGGTTCCTGACATTTTTCTAGATTCTTGAGGATTAAAGTGCTTTTTTCACTTTATATATACTTAATATTTTACCTGTACCCTGTAGACAATGGGGCTATGCATTAGGGTGGAGAGAAGATACACAGTTACAGTGGATCAGATTTCCTCATGTGCTTAGAATTTACTCATAAAAATTTAGCGTAAGGTTTGAGTATCATTTGTCTTGATTTGCACTAATTGCAAGGTTTTGGTTATTTCTTCAGCTCTAACTAATTCTTCACTTTCATCTTCAAACACATTGCACTTCATTATCTGTTCTACCTCTTTTCTCCACCTGTGCTTAAAGAGTAAACAAAGACAGAATGGGGGATGAAGGGATTGAGAGCAGCCCTGCCAAGAAGGACCTGGGGGTACTGGTGTCTGAAAAGCTGGACATGAGCTGGCAATGTCCGCCCGCAGCCCAGAAGGCCAACTGTATCCTGGGCTGCATCAAAAGCAGCGCGGCCAGCAGGTCGAGGGAGTTGGCTCTGCCACTCTACTCTGCTCTGGTGAGACCTCACCTGGAGTCCTGTGTCCAGCTCTGGAGCCCTCAGCACAGGACAGACATGGACCTGTTGGAGTGGTTCCAGAGGAGGGCCACAAAAATGATCCGAGGGATGGAGCACGTCTCCTGTGAGGAAAGGCTGAGAGAGTTGAGGTTGATCAGCCTGGAGAAGAGAAGGCTCCAGGAGCACCTTATTGCAGCCTTTCAGTGCTTGAAGGGGGCCTATAGGAAAGATGGGGAAAATCTTTTTAGCAAGGCCTGTTGTGCTAGGACAAGGACTAATGGTTTTAAACTAAGGAAGGGTAGATTTAGACTGGATATAAGGAGGAAATTTTTTACAATGAGGGTGGTGAGACACTGGAACAGGTTTCCCAGAGAGGTAGTGGAGGCCCCATCCCTTGAAAAATTCAAGGTCAGGTTGGATGGGGCTCTGAGAAACCTGGTCTAGTTGAAGATGTCCCTGCTCATTGCAGGGGGGTTGGGCTAGGTGACCTTTAATGGTCCTTTCCAACCCAAACTATTCTGTGATTCTATGATTCTACGATAGAATAGGCCAAGATGGTCTTGCCTAGTTTTTGAAGCCTTCCCCTCATTCTGAAATGAAAACAGATGCGATAAGATTGGCATAGGATATTTTCAAGTTCATGAGAGTTTCCAGTGGTCAGAGCAAAGCTGTTTTTTGCTGTTTGAGGTACAGCAGAACTCTTGCAAGTTCATGACCTGAACAAAGACAGAAGCTGGCTTCTGTGATATTCCTGCATCTGCTTAAGGAGGATATGGGTATCTTTTCTTGCAGCCATGAAGAGGAGTAAATTCAAATGTGAATGCTGACTGTCCACTTGTAGAAGGCATCTCTTTCTTAGGAGTTTCAAAGTCTTTTGTTTGTAATATTCCATTTGGATGGCAGATATATATCCGGAGATGTGAATCTACGCATTTGTCTCAGCTGCTTAATTCATTTTATCTCCCAGGCATTTCTGTACTTGCTTACTGTTCCATATCATAGATCATTTTCAGTGATGAAATACCTTTTTCCATATCCAGCCATGGATATGTTTGAGAAGTAAGAGGTGTAATACATGGTGTTGAAAACTAGTGTCAAGGGCCCAACCTTAGCTATTTTTGGGGACATTTTAAGCTTGATGAGTGTGGCGAGCAAGGATGGTACAAAGCATGCAGGCTCTCTGAGATGGAGCAAGATGAGAAGTACTTTGGCATCTACGGTGGTTCTCAGATACACTCCAGATACCTTTTTTCGATCTGTTCATGAGACAGAATGATTAAAGGGGATGGTAAACAGACAATGGGAAGTCTTTATTATGTCAATCTTTAATTGTCCAAATCCGAGTAAAATTGGATTCCTTGTATTATTACTTTCTTGCAATCTGGTTCTCACCTCTTCTTTCTATCACAAGTTATTTTACCAAACATAGCAATGACTCAGACCGCTTCAGTGCTTACTCACCACTTATAATGATGCACCTTGCTGACAGCTCTTCATGTCAGTCGAAAGTCTAGGTCAGGCACTTATCAATTGACCCTGTGTTAAAGGTAGACCCTCATTTCAGCACCTGTCAATAGCAGCTTTTGATGCATTTAGAGTGGAGGCTGTACCAGTAGAGTTATTTGTAAGTGAACATGCATGGACTTTAAAGAATGGGAAACATCTATAAAACTCTGAAAGCAGTTTGGTGTATGGTTTATTGGCATTTCATAGAAAGATATTTTTTTATTCTTTCTGTAGAGGACAGTTTTCATTACACTAATATCACTGTGAGATGTGCTGATAGTGAGAAATGCAGTAAGTCCTACCAACATACAGAGCTAACGCCCTTGCTAATCTCGCATCCCTTTTCTAATACAAATGAACAGAGATAAAATGCTGGTCTCTTGTACTGTGCTAATGTGGAAGGAGAACCTTTTGATTATTAGCTGCAGTTACCATGAGCTCCCAACCCGGGATGGTGTCTACACTTCTCCTTCTGAGGTGTTAATCACAAATCTGCCAATCCTGTCCCACTTACAAGACAAGGAAAGAAATGTGAACATGTAAAAATTCACAGAGGGGCCCAGGAAAATTTCCCTGACACACTCCTGCTGTGACACCACAGCAATTGAAGAAGGCCTGTCATTTGGTTGTCAACCTTTGACCTCAACCAGACATATTTTGAAATGATGTGAAAAGAATTGCTGTGCTGTACGGCTGGCTCCTTACAGCTTTGCATGTCTGTCCTTGATGTCAGTCAAAAGTAGTTAACTGGCACCCATGGAGTCTGAAAAAAAAAGCTTCTTTAAAATATCAGTAATGACTTCTGTTAGCAAGACTAGCTCTTGTCAAGTAATGACTTTATGACATAAGGTATTGTTTATCTAGGCATCGTTCTCTTACTTGCATTTTAATGAGCCTAATTAATAATAAGTTAGAAGTCCTCAGCTATTTCTTCACAGCTGGACCATATGCACTAATTACACTGAGTGTGCAAACTTAGACTAATCCCTGCGTCAAAAGAAATATTTTAATTTAAAAAACCTCAATGTACTTTTTTTTACCTGATTACTTTATAGATGTAATCTTTTCATTCTGGCAAATTTGCACAGAATTAAAGTAAACTTAGGAGTGAGAGAATTCTATAATTTATAATTTTTCTAGTGTTAGACTTCATTCTTAAAATAATTGAGGAAGATCATTCAAGAGCATAGTCGTGTCAGGTTCATTTCTGATGTGCGTTACGTTCCATAAAGGTAAGGGATAATAATTTTTAAGTTGAAGGATAATCACCAGTCTCTATGAAAAGATCCTTCCTGAACAGAAGTAAAACGGATAACTATACTTAGGTGCAAACAAGCTGGGGAGGTTTCTGTTCTCAAAATACAACAGAATGCATAACACCAGTCAAACAATTCCTTAAAATTGATGAGATAGTATTAGTTCCAGTCTTATAATAATGTAGTCACTATTAGATCAAGTATTACTATTTGAAGATAAGAAGGGTGGTTTTGCCATAAATGTGTATGTTTGCAAGTTAATGAAGTATAATCTGTTTTTATAATAACTCCTAGTTTTCTTGTTATAAGGTAAGTAATTTGACTGACATATTGGAGTTTGACTCTTCTGCAACAAGAAAGAGGCCGTACAACACTTTTACAATCCTTTGATGACAAATGTAACTATACAACTGTCCATAAATTGCAATAGGGCATATTAGGAACTAGAATCTTGAATTATAGCTAACTGCATACTGATTCTATCACTGTATTAGATGATTAAATACCCTGATACCAAAATAGTAGTGGTATTAAGGATGCAATAACTCAGAAGGGGATGTTAAAAAGAATTTAAGTATCAAAAATCTGTTGGCAGATATGAAAATGGCCAGTGATCAGACTTGCATATGTTTTCTAACTTCATATCAGTTCAAACTCGACATCTGCCTTCACAGGAGAAGCAGAAATCAAACCAGCCACATGAAACATGAACTCCCCCAAGAAGGATCACTGTTGTCCAGCTATGTTCTTCTGAAATAATAAAATCTTGACAGAATTGGACAGTCCACTTAACAGCTTTGCAGGTTAGTCAATAAAACATGTTAGAATCATACCCATATGGCCTGAAAATAGTTGAGTTCTCAAGTCTGTATGGAAGTAGAGTTTGGGACGCTGCATACTGCCAGGTGGTCATGCAACTCCCACTTCTTGTTTACTGACTTGAACCACTGTGAAGAACCAACTATGATAGCAGCACTGTTCTTCCCTTTTGACTTTTTTTTTTTTAATTCCAGGCTGTTGTTTGAATTGGTTTGGCCTGCTGACCGAATTATGGTGCTAGTGACTCTTCTACCTCTTCTGCATTTTGCCTGTAAGGCTCCTTCTTGAAATGAGCTATGATGTTTTTCTCAACAGCTTCCATTGCTGTGTGTGTACATGTATATGCACGTGCCTTGGGAACACATCTTTAGTATTAACCTCTGCTGATGGAACTGACAACTCTCAACTCAAAGAAAACTTTTCCCTATTTGCCAAAGGAAAAAATTGCTCCTGCACATGATCACATATGAAGCCACTAGAGAGCTTATGAGCCATCCACTAGAGTATTGTCCGTCCTCCTTCAACGCTTCAGCTCTTACCCCTCTGCCAGTCTCAGAAAAGTTTCAGTTCTTTCAATCAATTCCCCAATAACTGCCACCGTAACATATAGCTGGGTGCTTTCTTAGCAGATATGCTGTGTACCTGAACCCAGGTCATCTATTCTCAATAAGTTACACTGCTATGTGTGGTTAGCAACACTATTAGCTGAAGCATCCGTAAGTATCCTATTTATTAGCACGCTGTTTTCAGTAGTAAGACTGGAGTAAAATGAAAGGAGCAAATGTTGCTATAAGGAAGGAAAAACTTTGGTTATAAAGTAATCCTACTATATGTACACATTGAAAAGATCTTTTCCAGAAATTTGGTTATACAGTAATCCTTCTACACTGAAAAGACCTTTTCCCCAATACTAGGCAGTTACCTCAGCCTGGATGCGCATAAAGAATGTGAGGCCTTTCAGCAAAGGAAAAATTGACCTGATGCAATGAAATTTGGTATGTCAGACAGAGACCAAGTTTCAGCCTGGAAACTCAGTGGTGTGGAACAGAAAGCAGTTATTTGTGGGATTCCTACCCCCACAGGCTGGTCAGGGGCCCCATTTGTATAAATCACATGTTGTTCTGAGGACTATGAAGGCCTTTTCAATTTAAATTTTTTGGTTTTTTTAATAAAGCACAAAACATAAATGAGGATTTTTTTTCTTTCACCAGCTACTTCTGTTCTTCCCACTTACATTACGGTGCATCCACTATAGTCCCTGGACAGTGCAATGAAGAGATGAAACCAGGTGACCATAGGCTGAGACCTTGTCCTCGTTGCCCACCCTGACATTGCTCTTGCCACTATGATCAATTCTATTGTAGGTAGATTCATTTTGACTATTTCAGAGAATTTCAGATATTCCAGTATATCTTTTGGGAGGCTGTTTGGCCATCTAACACATTTTTCCAACAAGAACTTTTTCCTAATGTTCTCAGCCCGAATTTTCTGTTTCTTATTTTCATTTCATTAGCCCTGGTGCACTTTACTGTACCTTTCTGTAATTCTTCATCCCTTCTGGCTCATCCGCCCTACAGATCATTGCAAACCATTAGCTCATCCTCCCCTATTCGTTGTTTAGCCAAGCTTTCACTGTGTATCTTCAGACCTTTCAACCTTTGTTTCAATGAAGTGCTATTAACCTTTCAGGTATTGACTCTGGAAATATAATAGTTCTTTCATAATGAATTACTCCATGCATAGTAGTTTGCATGAAAATTTAATAACGATGTTTTATCTTCTTTTTAGAAAAACAGTCACAATCAAATTAAGAATACCTTTACAAAACTAACAAGCATTTTTGTAATTTGGAATAGAGGGAAACTTTCCAGTGATACAATTAAATGAATTTGAGGTTTCTATTCTATGTTGTTCTCTTGGAAATCTCAATGCTATTGATTACTTCTCTAATTTGTAGTATTTCCCTGGATCTCGCCAGACAAGCAGGGTTAGTACACCAGACAATCTCCCCTTGGTTAAACACTTATGGTTTAATCCTTAGAGTGTCTCTCCATGCACAGAAAGTCTCTGCCTACTTTATACAGCACCTTCCTCTCTGAATAGACCTGACTGCTCTAAAGGGTGACGTGCTGCTGGTATAGGCATATTTCAGAAAAGACAGTTCCCCTGCCTATTAGGCATGGGCCTATGTTCACCATTTTCCTTTTGGAGATGCACATTTTTGGAGTAGCTAGAGTACATCCAGAGCTGTCCTTGGAGTCAGGGTGAGCTCTGGAGCCAGAGGTTGTCAGCACCACTGTGCACAATGAAATCGAGAAGGCATCAGGGGAGACCCTGAATTGAAGCTGAAGCTCAGGTGAAGTTCCTTCCTAGAGACCAGCCACCAGCTACAACAGTTCAGGGCCTGACCCAAAGCTGCTGGAAAGCCAGCTGCTTTCATTTTTGGTGCTATTATTGGCTGTGGCAGCACTACCACTGCACACTCAGGAACTCCAGTTATGAACCAAGGCACAGATGGAAACAGAGACTAACTGTACCGAAATTACCTTCTCTGTACTTAATTTATGCTGATGCTAAAGTTTGTTCTCTCAGGACCGTCTAAATATAGACACAAAATCCCGTTTCCATTGGAAAGCTGAGAATCTCTCCCCTCCAGAAGGTCAGTGCTCCAGTTTGTAACCTTGATATATTGTCTGATCCTAACCTTGTTATTTAATTGTCTGGGCTCTGGAGCGGTGCAATTCTGAGGTGCTAATACTGTGTTCAGTAAAGACAAGAATGTTGCTTTGCTGTTTTCCAGGGAAAGCAGCAGTGTAAGAATGAGTGTTTAAATACAATTTTAATTACGAACCACAGGAATTACTTTTAGTGTTATAAAGCCTTTTATTCTTCTTTGCTTCCCATAAGAAAGATCGAGCTAATTTAGGTACATACAGGACTATTTTTAGCAATGATTAATGGATTAATCTAACCATACAGAATCAGCGTATTAGTCTCAATATAGTATCAGATGTCAGATTATTTTTCTGGTTAGGACTTTGAGAGTTCATAGAACTGTTCCGAATGGATTTGGGGAGTGAGGAGGTAGTAAATTTCCTTTCTTTTTTTTGTTTTGTTTGTTTGTTTCTTTTAGGTTTTTTTCTAGTACAGAGTACTGTTCCTGGACTGTGCTGGGAGCCTGACCTTGCCTCTGAGTTCCATCATACAGAATTTTTCAGGGGCAGTAAGATCTCTGTTAAGAGCTGTGGTAAAGCCTTTCCATATATTATTCCACTTTTTTTTTTTGCCATTTATGGCCCTTTAAAATGACGAGAAGTGGGTTAGCTGAAGGTTGCTGACATATCCAGCGTCTACTACGGTTAGATAAACCTGCTTTATGTGTAGTGGCAGGTTGTTTTGTAGTTTTTTTAAGGGAGCTATTTGATGTTGATCAGATCTCCTAAATGATAGAAGTGGTCCCAGTGGAGATGGATTAGTAAGCTGAGGGTAGATGAAGCAGTCAAAAGCGCAAACTGCAATTTACCACATGGTCTGTGTAATTTATCACACAAACGTCTCTGCCACATGCGTGGTACGTGCATATCCTACAAGTTTGATTGTGTTGTTCTTATCTACTCACTTAAGATGTTACCCAGCCTTCTCCTAGCACTGAAAACAGACTAAATTGCATGGGGAGTTTGCTACTATTCGGTCTACAAAGGATGGTGTAATACTGAAAATACTAAAAGCAGAAATGCTTTGTGCTGAGGATCACCATAAAATTTTTATTAAGACAGAGGCTGAAAATAAGGCTTATCCTCAGGTTAGATATGAATGCACGAGAAAGAAAAACATCACCTTAAGAACCTGACACAGGTTAACTTCATCAGAAAATACTCTGTGCATGTCTATACAACCTAAACGCAGTACTGCACAGAGGTATCTGTGCTAGCTAATACACAGAGATGTATTTTTTGTGGTCTGAAGATAACTGCATGGATATTAATGATATTCAGTCATTTGTGCTAGAGGCAACATTTCTGCTAGATCATTTCATTTGTTCCATATTTTTATCTAGTGCTGCATCAGAAGGGCTTAGTTTGCTAGACTTCCTTTAAAAATTACATTGTGAAAACAGTACAGGCAACATGCTGTGTGATAATGTTCTGCACTGACAGCAATTCCTACAGCTTTGCTATTATGAAAACACTGGCACAGAATAAATGTTTTTATAGGAAGAGCCTATTGACTGAAAAATGACACATATATACTACCATCTTTTTCAGCTGCAACTATAGATTCTATATAGGTACTTCAATAAATGAAAATGTTACCAGTAAAGAGTCAATAGTCACCATTTCTTGATTACATTTTAAATAAAAATAACAAATTCTGTACACATTGTTAAGACAACAACATTAACATGAAAACAAGACAATAAGACACAAGTTTAAGGGTAGATTTTTCATGATGATCTAACTTAGAAAATGATTCATAATATCTTGCTAGTTGTTAATACTGCCAAATTATTGATTATAAAAGATTCATATGTATAGCAAGGAGATCCATGTTCTAGGACAAAAAATATATAATATTTCCATTGTCTAAGGTTTGACCAAAGGCATGCTCAAGACCGATCAAAATAAAATAGCTTGAAAAATGCATGAGTTATTACAATTATTTAAATACTTAAGAAGCAGAGTGCCCAAACAGAAGATGACTCTCAAAACCTCAATGGAGACAGATGAAAGGGTTTGTCACTCCTAGCTGCATGTACATGAACAATAAGTTATTTATCATCCTAGCTAAATAACTGGTGAAAAATGAATTAAACACTCTGCTTTGTTCTATTTTAAGGTAAGTACATTTCGCATACTCCCCCCTTTCATGTTGCAAACATGGGAAATCTGTATTAAGACAAATTTCAGAATTCAGATGAGTTTTCATTTGTGAAGTGTAGGAAGGTTTAAGCAGCACTGATGGCTGCTGATGAACTGTTACTTAAGAAACCTACTAGAGTTGCTAGAGGAAGCTTGTGACATGTTGTAAGTTTAATTATGTTCAATTCATTAACACAATTAGAGCTGTGAACAAATTTATCGACACAGCCAGAATCACTTAGAAACAGCTAGTAAGTCATAGATTATTGGGACATGTTCTCTATCCCTACATGTCGAGCATGATTCCCTCGCAAAATACAGCTGTTGGCCATTTGGGAATGTGTCTTCGATGCCAGGGGTTTGCTCTTTTCCCTGGATTAAATTAGTGGTATTTCATCAGAAAGGTCTAATCACACCCTATAATGAAAAACAGCCTGAAAGCAAAGGCCTTAACATGCATTAACATCAAGCTGTTGTGGATGATTACTTTGCTGGATTTACCTACTGATCCATTTGTTGACAAATGAGAGATACCTTTCAGGTCCAGAACTAATCAAAATCAGAATTTCCTCACAGTTTGTGGGGAACCCCTCTGAGAGCTCTCGTTTTGTTCTGAGCATGTGTTTTAAGTATAATAAGTCAGTCAATGAAGTGATGGATAGGGGATTCAAGGAGGAATGCGTAGGGGTGGTCTAAGGGAAAAAATATCTTCTTGAAACTTCTGTTCTGTGCTTTTGCCACAGCACTTGCCTTTTTGTGATCCACTCCTGAAACCTGTGGCTCACAAGAAATTTCTGCAATGTCAGAATAATCTGAATGTCTTTTGATGCCATTGTAATTTCAACTACTTCCCAGCAAGCTGACTACACTTGGGCAGGTTTGCTAACAAATCCCCATGGTTGTTTTCACAGTGGTGTGATAAGTTAACTGGTCCGTAACCTGATTTCTCTGCTTTTCCTCTACCTCATGGGTTAGGAGATTTAAGGAAATGACCTAAGGTGGAAAGTGAATCTTTACTTTCTTGATTGTGTGAGGATCTTGTGTGAAGCATCCCTTCTAATCACAGATGTTTGGGAAATAAGCTCAGTTCAGGTCTGCCAAGTTGCTCCTAAGGATTGTTGAACAGTCCTAGTTTTGTAACTGATAGATGATGAAAGAATAAAGGCTGTGTGCTTATTGACCTTTTTTTTTTACTTTCTTTAATACAGTTTTGAAAGTACAGCTTTCTTACCCTTGGGCTTCAGAGCATGGAATAGTCCCAGATGAAACAATAAATTTCACAGAAGTTTGCTTTTCAAATCAGCCAGCTAGGAACAGCCTAAAATTCACGGCCATTAGGAAATCTGCTTATAGAGAAGTGTAGTGAAGCTCAGAAACGGCTTGATCTCTTTTTCCAAGTAGGATTTTGTACCTCTGGGGGCAAGACAACAAATCAAAACAAAATGTGGGAAGAGGGTACACTGCTTGTCACTAATTTGTGACAGTCAGGCAATAAACAGGATTGTCACTATTCTTTTGTTAGGCTTTACGAAAAATTTGAATGGTCTTGATTCTGCCTAACAGAGGGCAGCAGTCTACAGCACTACACCATCTGGTTCATAGGTTTATTTCCTTGAAAATAAAGTTGACCAAAACAGTCAGTTTCCAGTAGATCCTGACATGGAGGATATCTACAAAGCCATATACGGTTCTGTCTCTGTTGTGTCCTGTGTAGGATGTATAAATTCTACGTGTGACTTCTTACCACAACTGACTAACAGTCTCTAGCACTAACACATTAGCATTACTGTCCAAAGTAACTATTATTGTTATATTGCAGAATGAGAAAAGGACAGGAGATATCCTGGACCAGGACAGGTGATGCCAGTAACCAAACATCTGTCTTTAAATAGGCTGGGATGAACTTATGAATTTGCAGGTACCTGCAATATGGGTGAGAGGTATCTTGAGAAATTATTTTTTTCCCTACTTTCTGTTGAATGCTTTAAAAATACTAAAATAAAATATATGCTCTGATATACGTATTGCAAAAGTAAAAGTCATGTATACCTTCTGCAGCATTTACAATGTATTAATTACAGAGATGTATATAATAATATAGTAGAGCTGTTGAATCTACCCTAATTGCACTATTAAAAGCCATATATACTGTACATTATTTTGCAAGCAATCTATACAGCATCTGAAGGTCTTTAATAGCTATCATAAAAATTAATAATAAAATATGTAAGAGATAAGCTACCATGAAAATTGCAGAGGGAAATGATGACCTGTGTATTTTAGATGAAGCAGCTTACATGTATGTTACGGCATTATTTACATTCATTTAACGATTTATTGAAAAGATGCACTGAAGTTAGATAACCTGATAGGTTAATGCGCTAGCTTTTCACATTGGAAGACTGAAGTCGAATTTGACTTTGGCTGTAACTGAGTTGGGTTTCGGTAGGTCCCACCTCTCAATGAATCTTTGAGGTAGCAAAGAGTTTGGTGTAATTCATGAGAATTAACCTTTCCTGCACAGGAAGAATCCAAGAAAAGTGTATCTGAGGCCACAAAAGAGGTTGCAATGGAAAAGCTAAACTGCAAAGCTTCTGTCTGACCAATTATGCCTTTAATGTTATTAAGCAAATAAAAAGTAATTCACTGAGCTGCTGCTTATGAGCATTATTCCAGAGCCAGTAATGGACTGGTGATAACAGACGGCCCTTTTTATCGTTAACTGAAAGACCAGGGAATGCAATTATCTGTAATGACATATACATCTCACTGTGCAGCACCATGAAGACATCCCAAGCCAACCTCAGGCTAGCTAGATTCAGTGCTTTTGGATACATACACTCATGTGTAGATTCAGGTGTCCATTCTGGGAAGTAAACCTAGACTCTGTCCACGCTGTCTCGGTTTGGCTTTGCACTGCGCTGCGTTAGACACGTCTGCCTGACCAGTGTCTCTGCACGAATTTCTTCTACAGGGCTGAAATGCACCAGTGTAAGCCAGCAGTGACTCCAGAAGCTAAATTAACTGGTTTTCTCAAAAAACAGAAAGCTCTAAAGGTTTACATTCGTAAACAAACAACAGCTTTCAATTTCTATCTACACTTTTCACTGTCTTAACACTAATCTTTTTCTTCACCTTAGCTTTTGGAAGAGTCTTTCAGTGCACGATAGCAGAAGCTCTTGTGCATTTACTATTGCCATAGCTGTGGTGTGAAGCTTCCCTTTAATGATCAGCTCTGCCGCAGCTCCCCAAAGTCAAGTGAACCAGCCTTTTGCCTACAGCAAAACAACTGTATTTGCTTGGAGTTTGAATCAGCAGAGTGGCTGAGATCAACTCACATGCACAGAAGCTGATCAATGAAGCATGAAGCATCCCTTAATTAAGCAGAAGCTACTAATAAAAATGAACTTACTGGATGATTTGTGTGACTCTTGCAAGGCAGCCATATGTGCTGCACACTGGTAGTGGGAAAGGGTGGTATGCAGCTGATGCTGCAAAACTACAAAACAGGAAACTTGTTAAGAGCGGCAGTTTGGGTGCTGTCACTATTCAGGGCAGTCTGTAATTAATGCCCTCCTCACTTATCCTTGCTTCTGTGAGAAGTTGTCCTCGCTTCCCTCTCTGCACCCTTTCAGCATTAGTGTTTGCTGTCACTGCTGCTCCCACAACTGCATCTATTTTTACTTCTTCTTCAGTTGTGACCGCAGCATTTGGGGGGATAAAATTCCTTGAATCTGCACGTCTGTTCCCTTTTCTGTGAGCTATAAACATGTGTTTGTCTCAGCAAACCTTCACAACAGCCGGCGTGTGGATGACTCTTCCTGTGCTTGTCTACAGCACTTCACTGCAGCATTTTCCTAGGGAGCTGGAGTAGGAGCATACTTGGTGGGTGGGATCAGGAGGAGGATCCTGGAAATCATTCTGTGTGCCATTGGCCAGAAGCAGTTGCTTTACCTAAGCATCCTCTTCACCTCTTGAAGATCCAAACTGATTTTAGTAAGATGGTACAACCTTGTAGGGTTGCATTGCCAACTAGTCAACTAAGTAACAGCCTAGAGGTCAGGATGCTGTGAAAACGTGGCAACACTTTCTCGTTTATTGTCCATGCTCCGCGAGAATTCCTGCTGCCAGTCAGAGACAGGAGCACAGAATTTAAAGGGAGAAATGATGTGAGAGGCTTGTATCCTCAAGCTCCCCACTCCATATGTCTGAGAATTAAAATATTACATCCAGATGTACGTTCCTTTATCAGGCTGAAGAAAACTGACTCTTTCACCTCATTTGCTTGGGGGGTATGGCAACGTCTTCATGCAAATAAATATTCTTTTTCTGCAATTGTCCACAGTGAAAAACAGCAAAGAAATCCCTTTCTCAATAGATTCAGTCAACTTTTATTAAAATCAAGCCGGAAATGAGCAGCTAGGCATGAGTTCTGTAGGACAGGAACGTGAATTTAGCACAAACCAACAAAGTCAAACCTTAGAAAAGAAGCAAGCCTCTTACCAGGATACATAACAGGAATGTTGTCCCTAACATATGACACTGTCCTTCTGTTCTGCTGAGCACATCGAAGTACGTAACTACAATGGTCATTTTCTGATACCAACTTTGAGAAAGGTGTAGTCCTAATAAAGGGAAATCAAATGATCAGAAGTCTGTATGGGAAGAAAATGAAAGAACTGGAATTGCTTGCTCTAAGAAAAAAAAAAATAGCAGGGAAACACAGGAGTGATTTTCCTATTTTTAAAAGGCACTTGGTAAAAAAAAAAACCAAAGAAACAAAACAATAAAGCTTTCTCCATGCTCTTGGTCAATAGAACAAAAAATAGCAAGTTTAAATTGGAGAAATGGTGATTCAGAATTAAACATTAGGAAAAACTTTCAAACAATAAGGATAGTTAAACACTGGAATAGATTGCCTAGGGATGTTTTGGAATCTCCATGATTGGATCTTTATAAGAACAGGTTAGACAAACATCTGTCAGGAATGATTTAGGTATAGTTGAAATTGCCTTGGGGTAGGGGGATGAACTAGATGACCTCTAAAGGTTCCTTTCAGCCCTCTTTCCTATGATTCTATAAAAAATACAGGAAATGATTTCATGTAGAATTGAGTTTGGCACCTTTTAGTAAATCTCATTGTTTCTGCTTTTCTGTTGTTCACTTTGCAGCTCAGCCATGCTGAAGACTCCAGGTTTCAACAAGAATCTTAAAAAGCCATTTGATGCCAAATAGTGCGCTGGTTCTTTTACACTGTTACATTTAATTAGGGTTTCTAATTAATCTTCTCTGTGTATTACACTATGTCCAGCCATCAATGTTAATAAAATCTTTGCTTAACTTGAAGACTCTCTAAAAGTTTTCATTTGGAAAGTGAGACCATCTGGCCTCTCTACCTCACTAGGATTAGATTCTGGGTGAAGTGTACTCCATCTGTTTCTGAGATTCATGTACGTATTACACAGGAATGTGTGTTGGGGCAAGGCTAAGGAGGGATTTCACTGCCAAGATAGCTGAAATACAGTCAGATCTGTCTAGAGAATCTCTGATATTTTTGAGGAAAAAAAAAAGCAAATTTCCTTTTCAAAATGTTCTCAACATCTCTTTGGAGAAGGGTTGTTTATTGCTTCCCTTTGTGTGAAGCGAAGTCTTCCCCTGAGGATATACCTCAATCCTGAACGTATTTAGTGTAAAATATTGAAATGGTGATCCCTGTTTTACACTGGGGTTCCTGAGAAAGATTCTTCAGCCTACCCTGGGTATTTCTTAGGAGTCCCCGACAAAGGTGTAGTACTGGGAGCTATGGAACTGTGCTGCTGGCAGACAGTATGGCAGTGCAGAAGAAGCCTATGTATTTACACGCAGTTTGTGAGCTAGGATGGGCTTGGTCCCACCTTCTTGTTCATTGGTTCATATCCCCTCAGCACTCCACATATGGTGCCTGGCACCTCTTTGACTTCATTAAATCAGCAAATCAAATGCCTCGATTTGCTGAATAAAGTACATTATGTTTTCCAAGTGGGAATTTTGGCAGTTGTAGTGCTTGCCCAGCTGTGGTTACAAGGTGACTTTTTAAAATGACCATACACCCAGAGGACTACGTTTCCCACTCTTCTTCCCTTGCCTTGTATTTGAAGCAATCTTGTAGTTGAAGCCCCTGTGATTTGGGTTCTGTTGCAGCCATAGCACACGCTTTCTCTTAGCCTCTGCCCTCATCCTATTACTTAAAGAAGACATAAAGCAGTTATGGGGCAGTCACACCCAATCACCTAACCAGCAACACATGCTTATTTCATCATTTTAGGCTCATTCCCATCTTTCTGTTCTGGTTTGGGTTGGATGGTATTAAAAAGGTCCCGTGAATTACTGTCCATATGAAATTTAGGGTCAGTCATAGATTTCTGTCCATCACTGGGTGACGATCAGGGTGAACAGAACGTTTTCCATAATGTTTTCATCAGAAAAACTTGTAAGGTTTCATTGCTATTGAATTTAAAGCCAATCTCTGATCTGATCTTGGACCACAAACTGTACATTGACTTTTAACAGGAAGATCACTTTTCCGGACCTTTTTTATTCAGATTTGTTTGCCATAGTCAATAGACTGTATGCAAGGAAAAATGCCACACCCTGTTGGGTTCTTATCCTTCTTGACTGAAACCCACAGAGACAAAAGACATGCATACAGTTTTGAACATTAAACCCACTTCACTAAAAATTATGATGAGTACGTGGAATTTTTTTCCTCTTTTTTAATGTGTCCTGGTTTTGTTCATGTGTTGTTTAAAAACAAACAAACAAAAAACAGAAGGAGAGTTTTGAAAGAGATAAGTATGACGATTTGGCTCCTGGATGCAAAGAGCCATTAGCTACGACTTAGCTTCCTTAGCGCAGCCATTTAGAACCTCGAGTAGATAACAGTGACTTTCATTGATACTGGCAGATTTATGGGGCCATCACTAAAAAGGAGCGAAGTGGCCTTGATCAATGTTTTCAATGGATGAGGTACATACTTGCTTTCCATCAATATCAGACATGCATCACTACTTTTCCTGACTGTTCTTTTTTTTGAGAAAAGATATAAATTGTGACCAAAGGAAGACTAGATCTCTTCTTGAGGCTCCCTGCTATAGTTTTTGATGGAACAGACAGAGATCCGCACAAAAAATTTGTTCTGCTCCACACCTTCCACTTTTCTGACAGTTTCCACTTCAGGTTCCTAAATGAAGATTTGGATTATTTGGTCACCAGTTGTACCATTTTGTATTTTGGAAAAAATCAACACAATTATTTTCTTTGACACATGAAAATACAGATTGTATCTGTCTTAGAATCCATCACTGAGTAACAAGCAGGCTTCATTATCAGAAGGGGCATCACTAGGATCACAAGGATTAATAGGTTATTTTCAGCTTCTAATTCCAGTTGATGTCATAGAATAAACTTTTCACTTTCCAGAAAATTGTTGTTTAGGTGTACTTTTTAAGGCCAGCCCTGTCAAAAGTAAAAAAGTGTAAGAATATCCAACTTTGCAAACACACTCAGCAACCCATCAAAGGCTTTATGATGGAGAGCTATAAAACATATACCTCCTACCTCTGAGGTTCCAGGAGGGTTCAAAGCAAGTGGTAGCAAACAGCTTCTGAATAGCCCCAGTAAACCAAGGCATCCAGGTGGGTTAGGCCCACCACTGGGGCCCCAGCCATTGTTAACCCCCATCACTCTTCTGACTCACTTGCCTCCTCAGATGGCAATTTATTTCCCCTTTCAGCTTGGTGCCCCATCACAGTTCAGCTCCCAAAGCAGAAGACATCCATACTTTCTACAATAATAATGCCAGGCTTCCACGTTGGTGTCTTCTGAACTGAACTATTGCACTGCCTATTGTACAAGGCTGTGTTCTGGCAGATAAATTTCTAATGCTTCTTGAAATATGGGGCTATGCTATATATGCTGTTCTTTGTATTTTAGAGTACAAATTAACTTCCATCTGTATTTTAGGGTACAAAATCATCTGTACAGAAGTTGAGAAGAACTGAAGAGATATGTATATGAAGCAACTAAGTAGTAAATAGTCCCCATAGTCCTATTTTGTCACTGTCCTCTGAATGCCATTTCCAGTCATACCTTTTACTTTTGCTTTTCGGTTATTTGTAAATGCTCTTAAACACCAGGCATGTTCAGATTTGGATTAGGACTAATATTATAAACCATTGTCATTGTCCACTCAGGAGCCTATTGGACATGACCAGGAGAGCATTTCTGTGAATTTTAAATCTCCCTTGTAAAATAATTTTTTCTATTTATAAATTTTTGAGTACTTTTAAAGTCCTGTTGATCTCTTCTCAGAGAAGATGACTGAATTGTTTCTAAGATTATTCACCTAAAAATTCTGCATAGAAAGTGCCAAGACCTATGCCCTTAGGCCTTGCTTCTAACTTCTGGATAGCAATACTTAATATTTTAATAGATTTACTAATTCTAGGTGACAATCAGTGTAACAGATGTATCAGCTAAATGTGTTCTTGCTGTGAAGAGCCAGTTTATCAACATATTTTGAGAAAACAGCGTGGCCAGATTCCTTTCATCAGTGTAAAAACTGGGGCAGCCTTCTAGTTTTTAAGCTCAGCAGAAGGTTAGTAGTGACTTGTGCAAGGTGAATCTTCTCTCAATCCATCTTTATGTGCACATAATGAGAAGCAAATCTGAGACTTTCAAATTTCAGCTGTTCTTGTGAGCTTTTTATATTTATAACAGAATCTGAGATTCCTCGGAAGGAAGAATTCTCAAGAATCATTGGCACAGACACTGTTATTTTCTTCCGAAATGGACATAAACCCGCAATTTTTTAAAAAGATATTAATTTTGGCTAGCTGCTGGACTTTGAGAAAAATCTATGAATAACAAAGTTCTCACACTTAGTAAACATTCACAAGATTGAAACACAAGTTTAAATTTTTCTATTTTCTTAAATTGCCATAACAAGTTTTTTACCCATGTTAAGACAACCAGCTTTGTAAAATACTACCCTTAATTTCTTTGCCAGTTCTTTATCTGCTCTTAAAAAAAGCTATGCTGAAAGAACATATTTTTCCAGCTTGAAGGCCTTCAGCTAGAGTGGCTTTGAAAATCTTTTGAATCTGAACACCTTTACAAGTTTGTCAGTCAGATGTGTGAAGAGTGGAAGCAAAGACCAGTGAGAGGTGAGTGTGTCCTATCAAAATCTGCTTAAATTTGGAGCAATTATTGAAGAAAAGCCAGAAAAGTGGTAGAATACGATAGGAGACAGAAACAGAGATAGCTGAAAGAGCCAGATTTTACACATTGCACTGCTGAGGATCCCAGAAGATAATATTGTGGGAGAGATTTGCAAAAAATGTAATACTCTGTGAATTCAAATAAATTGCTAGCATACAAACCCTCACACATACCTGCCCTTACTCATGGCTTCTAAAAACCTCCCACAAACGGGCTATGTTTGCATAATGTGCCTTGTTGCCTTCTTCAGGAACAACGAGTAAACCTGCCAAAAACCTTTCCAGCCAGTGGAGATCCTCTCCCAGTCCAGATGCGATGATCTACCACGTTGCTACTGAGCAGAAAATCACCTACCACGTGCTATAGTTACCAGAGCTATGAATTTCTAAGTGCATGCATGTGGAACTATGTGAAGTTCCATGTTGGCCATACATTTATAACTTTTTTCTTTTTTATCATGAGAGGGATGTAAGTGGGTTAAATATTGATGCAGTGAAAGCACCTTGTCCTTTTAGCTATGATTATACTGGAGGAGGAATCATGCAGTCTTCACTGTAAAAATACAATATGAAAAAAGGAGACCTGCACTTAGAAATATTTCAAGCATCTGAAAGATTGTTTTTACACTTGTTGTAATATAGGTGATTTCATCTCAATGCATAGTGGTTGTGAAGAATTAAATAAGCAGATGGAAATATTTCACAAGAAATGAAATACATCATCATTGTTTTCACATTACTAGAATATGCTGGTGGTTAAACAGAAATAAAAACTTCGGAGCAACAGCAGCAAATATTCTTATTTTTTAACAAGAAACATATCTTGTTATTGTGAATGGTCCGATCTCACTATTTCTTTATGCATTTGTAAAGTATAAAGTCATCAGAAACCTTTCCTGATTCTTGATGTTCAGCAACAGCTGTGAGATATATGACCATGAATAGAAACGAATGAGAGCTAAATCATGTGTTAATCATTTCCAGAACTAGGTCAAACATAAGCTCTCTCTCACGGTCATCCTCTTCAGCTGTCATTAGACTACAAGTGATGAACTAACAAGTTGCAGGAGCTGTGGTACCAAGCATCTACATCAAAAGTGGTCTCAGTCAGAATTCCCGCCTTCTCGGGGGCAACAATGGATTTCCAGTTCATTCCTTATCACTACCACAGAGACTGGAGTCACTGCACTGTAGATTAGAACGACTGCCATTACTGGTTTGCATAAAACATGGAGTGATTCACCCACTTGCCTAGAATAGTTCTTTCTCTTTCTTTTTCCCGTTTGAAGCCTGGATAAAATGTTCCCACTATATGTCACTGGCGTAGATTTCATGGGGAAAATTGTTTCTATGGTTCTTCCATTCACTGTGTTCTTTGCTTGTTTGCCTTGGTCCTTAAACTTGTTGTACTGTCTTTTCCCTTTTTAGTTTATTTCTTTTTCCTTTAGATTTGTGCAGCAGTAGCACCACAGAAGGGTCTCTGTTCTGAATAGGGCACATGAACCCTCTTGTGAACCCTCTTGTATCACAACAGACACTCCCCACGCGCCCCCCACTCCCCCAAAATGTGATGGGCGTAGAGCTGGACAAGTTTTTAGATACATGGAGTCCAGTGCTCTTCTCTATCTATCTAGTTTAACACTGGAACAACTATGTATTTCAGTGGAGTTGTAGCTGATCATATTGATTGTAAATGACTTTGGAAACCAAGCCCAGCGAAATCGATAGTTTAAGTAAACGTCTGGACTAACGAGGACTGAAGGATGAAATTTAAGTTTTAGAAAACATAGCTATTATTAAATACATTGATATATTCCGAATAGGATTAAGATACAAGCTGTTCAGTCAGACCAACGGTTGCAAAACAATCATGTTTATGGCACTGTCATATGTGTGTTCAGGGGACTGGGAAGAAACCAGGAAGACCTTTCTGTTCTCAAGAAACATTTAGATGTTGTTTAAAAGCCACACTGACTGCTTCAGAATACTCCATTTGCTCTGTTGTCTAGAGCAAAAGATTAATGGCAAACCAATTCTCCCGTCATCTGCAGATGGCCACACTTTGTCGTGGAGGAAACACAGGATCTTCATAGGGAAAAAAATCTTAGAAACACAAATTTTCTTAAAGATTTACGCTTTCAGCTCCAAATTAATCTTTAACTAGTTTCTGTGAAGGTTTTCCTTATGCCATTACTAGCATAAACTAGAGGTAGCCTATGTTGCAGGAGAAATGGAACAAGTGGGAGGAAAATAAGCAAAGATCAAGCACAGAAACAAAACCAGGAGGGTGAATATTTCCTAGTAGGTACATGTGAATCTCACCTATCTGGCACACCACTTTGGAAAATAGGAAGAACAAAGCCAGCAAATGTCTTCTGAGGTAACCAGAGATCCATGTCAGAGGCTGCTTGGTCAGTGTCTGAAACACAGCTGACTACACATTCTCCTTCAAAGCTACTAGGCACGTGTGAGATGGGTATTGCTGCAAAAACATAAAGCATGGGCAATCTGTTTCATATTTTTTACAGATCATGGATATTCTCTCCTCTTAGCAGTGATTCACTGGCTCAGATTTTGGTCAAAATACCACTGAGGAAAACCAAGAATAATCCTGTTCAAGTGAGAGGAGTTACATTCAGGGAACGTTAAAAGAAAATTTAGCACCTATTTTGCTTATGTATGAATGATCACAAATTTACAGTTCTACTCCTTTCTTTGTTTCTTTCTACATGTCTCTTGCCACTGAGTAGCTCAGACCTTATAGATCTGAAGAAGAGATGATAGACTGGAAGAATAGTTGTCAGGAGAAAATGATACTGTGGAATCAAATGAAGCATGTGCATAAGGAATCACCACAACACCATGCTACAAACTTAAAAAGAGAAAGTGAAAAGGCAACTAAACCTGGCCTCACCTTCTTCTCAGAATAGTACACAAGAAGCATGTCTTTCTAATTTATAGGACTGTCCCTCTTAAAAACATTGTGAGGTTAGCACGCACAGACTGCAATTGTAAGTGGCCCTTAATTGTACCAGGAGCAGAGACACATAATGTAGAAGTTTGGGGTTTTGAAGTTCTTAAATATCGCAGCTCAAAACAAAATCAACCTGAACATTAATTAGACGGCATAAAGTAATGAAGAGTAAGAAAAACGGTTGAGTTTGGGATAATTCTAATCTGTTTTATACGTGTTATTAGCTGTTCTAATAGTCTAAACTTGCATTTGAGGATGTGATCGTGTCACACATACAATAGCACCAGTGAATGAACATTTTTTAACTAAATGTCATGTATGTAGAGTCTCAATGTTTTTTCTTGAAGTGCCTGAGTGATTTATCTCCACAGATTTCTGCACTTAGGAATTTCTTAACCAAAAGGTTCTCAAAGGAAGCAGTTTAATGCCAGCTCTAAAGACGTCACATTTTGGCAGTGATCGCTTAATGCAGGAGTGCCCTAATGAATTGCTCCACTGCATCCTCTGATCATGAATATGAACAGCAGTACTATAAACTGAACTCAATGTTCTGACAAGTGACTGTATCTGATTGTGCCAGCAGCCAGATGATTTTCTCATTAATGAGCTGAACTACTGAAAGATGGAACAATACGAAGCCAAGCCAGCTTGCATTGTCTGAGCTTCTTTGCTGACATTTTTTGAACTTTTTTGTCAACTACTAAAAGAAAACTTATTAAAAAAAAATTTTATGAGCACAGTTAAGACAAATAAGAGCTTCAAGGCTCAAATTCTGTTTCTGATTGCATGTATGTGACTCCTTTGTGGCTGCAGTGCTTCTGTCTTAATATGAGGTAATCCAGATTTTAAAATTAAGACAGATATTGTCTACTTTTCAGTCTCTGCTGTTCTGAGTATAGGAACCCATGGCTGTCAGTAAAAGACAGCTCCTCATCCTTCTAAGAAACTCTACTATGCAGAACTTCTAAATTCATTAGATTGAGGACCCGGGTTTATGAAAGGCGTGTTGCAAACACATCCTTGGGAATACCAGTAAACTGTTAGAAATATTTTTTAATTTTGATGCTTTCAAAGTCTTCTTCAATGTCAAGCATTGGTATGTCAAACTGCATTACTGTTTACAAGCATCATCATTTTGCTTTGCAGTTTAAATATGGCCACATCTCAGCTGGAGACTGCTTCAGTACAAGTCCATAATGAGGCATCTAGATCAGCTGCAGAGCCCCTAACGGTTCTAGACCTCTGCTCCTACAGGAATGTGAAATGTGGCTTATTTAAAAAAAGAAAAAACAAAAAGAAGCAGAACAAAAAATAAAAAAAAAAAAAAAAAAAAAAAAAAAAAAAAA
>Ga0065711_1029181_pt1 | contig 37255 bp, 25 predicted proteins | sample Hoacrofraction12_FD_59098 | JGI IMG/M metagenome (GOLD analysis project Ga0065711, IMG submission 59098) | Hoatzin crop microbial communities from Cojedes, Venezuela - Epithelial fraction 12 v2 (version 2) | ecosystem: Host-associated > Birds > Digestive system > Esophagus > Crop | place...
GGGGGGGGGGGGCAGTAGAAGGGAAGTCCTATGTCTGCTTCTGTAACGCTTTTTTACAATCTTTCAAATTCCTAACTGTTGACACAAAAAAATACCTCTGCTTTTGTAATGAAGGCCTTCATCCTCAGTCCTGTTGTCTTTAAAAACCCTGGCCTGGAGAACGGAGAGTCTTTCAGAGGTGTCAGCAAGCACTACAGATAACACACAAAAGAAGCCTTTGCAGAAAGCACACACTCTAGAAGTTAAAAAAACCCAAACGGCTCAAATCCTAGCATCAGGTTCCCTTTTCACAAAGCATGACCGGATGGATGCTCCAAGCCTGCTGAAACAGCTCACCAGGAACTACCAGAAACGTGGACGGTGGGCTGTCCGCTAACGCTTCTAACAGCAAAGGTCCTTCTCCTCTGCAGATGTGAAACACCACAGCCTCAGGCACACTGCTACCGCTGTTTAGGACAGAGCTCCCAAAACATCGGCTGCTCCTCTTTCCATACAGCAACGCATGCCAAACCAGACTTTAGCTAGAGTGCATGTACCACTCTAAGCTTCTCACCACGGCTGTACCACTGCTTGGGGAGTTCGCAGTCAGGCACGGCTTGCAAGCAGCGCAGTACCGCAAAACGTCAGATACTGTCATACAAGCACCCTGTCCAGCATCACTCTGCAACCTAGTACAGATGAGTGCACTAAAACATCATAATCCTTCCACATTTCATTTTATTCTTAATACATTCTAAGACTGTTTAATAAGTACTTCCTATCCAGCAAAATCTTACAGGATTTACTACATTAATGGAATGAATGTGTAATTACAATTCATTTGCAACTTTTCTGACAATGCTGTTTCTCAGGTCGGTCGTATGTCTTAAGCTTCCAAACCAAAAGGGCACTGAAATCAAAGGCCTTTTCATACTTACAAACAGGCAATATGTTTAAGCAAGCTAATTCATGAGGTCTTCCCAGGACACAGGCTGAAAACTGAATGTGCCTTTCCATAATAGGCTAAGGAGCTCAAAATAACAAAATTGATTGTCAACTCCTAGTTCTCTACCTCAGTACATAGAGATTTATCATGACAAGCACATTTTTTGTTGCTTTTGTTGTTTTTAATGCCAAGGATAAAAAGGTTCTCAGGTCTGAAGGTCTTCTTTGGAAACAAAGCAGTATTTCACAACAATTATGGTAAAATGAAAGGATAATCTCAGATGGATCAAATGACAATACAGGAACAAAAAATAAAAATCAAAATCAATACACAAATAAACATGAGGAATTACTGAGAAGGTAGACATACTTTCACACAGGATCTGTGGGTGGCAGGGCGCCAGAAAATTTATGAGTCCACAACACACTGCTTTTGCAAAAAGCAGTTTCCAAGGGAGTAATGTGCAAACATCAGGAAGTAATTAACCTGTCCTGCCCATCTCTGTCGAGGCCTTTGCAACAGTCTTGCAGCCAGTTTTGGACACTTCTGAGACAGAAACAAATTCAGAGTCCAGAGAAGAAAACGAAGACTATTCAGGGGTTTGGAAACGTAAGCTACAGGAAAGGATAAAGAAACTGGCTCCATCAATTTAGAAAAGAGAAGCACAACGAAGGAGACAGGCATCCCACAGTACACCCTGCCTACGAAAGGTGGTTAACAAAGGAAAAGGCCATCAAGTTGTGGTCCACAGCTTGGGGAGAGCAAGAAGACACCAGCTGAGTTTCCAATTACAAGTGTTTTAGGGACAGGGCAGAGCTAAGATGAGAAGGAATCAAGAAGGGATGGACTCTCCAGAGTCACCATACAGTCTCCACCATTGGATTTAAGACACTATTAGTCTCATTTTCCAGGCATCATTTTGACGCACTTCTTCTGCCTTGGGAGAAGATGAATTAGGTTTCTGCAGCTTCAGCAAGTCTTTTTAAGCTGTCGTAACCAAATGCTCACAAGCTACAAGTAACTGCTTCTTCAGGTAAGAAGACAGTAACTGGAGACACACACTGCTGTTAGGAAAGGCTGAGTATGATCAGCAAAGCTTGGATGCAGAGCACATTTGGTCCTCCTGCCACGGAGCTCCCACCATACCTCGTAACTGCCTGTGAGCCACTGGAATGGTTTCCCTGACAGCCACAAGGTTAAGGCTTCTGGCTGTCTCCTATCTTTACCGTTCAGTGCACAGGGGATGCCTTGAAGTGGCCTGCTAATGTTATCTACTGTACATTTCTGTGTTGCAACACACGTGATAGTTTTTCAGCCTTTGACACCTAAACCATCAACTGCTTACAATCATCCTCAGGCTATATTCTTAAGGAAAGTACGCTTATGAAAAGGGCTCGTTTCAGACAGTAAAGTAAGGTAAAAAGGAAGCAAGCTCTGTTTTTATAAATTGTATTAGAAAGCACGGAAGAAAACAAGCAATGTGCCTTAATCTGGCATTTCCTGCAATGGTAGTATCAATTGAACTGTTCAAGTCCATCTCCATTTTGAACTGACATAATGTTTGAGGATTTTCTCTTTTTTAAAATGTTTGTTGACTTATTTTCCCAGTTCTCTCTGCAACATTACCCATCTCCTAGTCCTACCTCCTTTGCCCAGAACTTTCTTGTTTCAAGTGATCCTAGAATATTGGATCATTCTAGTACTGGAAAATTGAGCACTGAAATGAAGCCAGCAGTCATATTGACTGACAGGTTGCTCCAAACTCCAGTCTTTTTTGTATATTTGTGTCTCCCTATTTGAAAAGTTCCAGATGCTGCTGTAATACAAAACTGAAATTGGCTAAAGAACAGAATATTGTATGTACATTAATTAATAAAGAGACATCTAATATGGGGAAATAAATGTATGCAGAAAGTCAGTGTCCCAAAGATTAATTTCTGAGGAAACACGCTATGGAAAAGCATACTTTCCCTAGTAAATTTGCTAAATTCAGTAAAACCACAAGACCTGACGTGTTTCTGTTTGTTACATGACAGAATAAATTCATCTTGGAGATTGTCTACATAGTGGTGGTTAGTACTTTCTCTGGAACATGAAACCTGTTGACAATAAAATCATCCGTATCATATGAGCTCAGTACCTACAGAAGCAGTCTGCAAACCAGCATAGTCAGGAATTTTAATAACTGCCAACTGCAGACAGTTAATTGGTCCTCCAATTTCAATTTTATTAAATTAAATAAATCAGCTTATTTATAAACCTACTTAACACACTAAGTGTTGCTGTTAAATTAGCTGTTAATATAGTTATTGAACAGAAACCATTCAAGCATATCCCCAGAGCTCACAGGCCACTCAACTTGTGCCTATAGCACAGGCAGATTCACAACATATTTCTAGCAACCAGAAAAGATTGTGAAAGTGCGACTGCAGCCAAGGGGCTGCATCAGCCTCTGCCACCCATGGGTCCCACCCACAAGTCCTTTTGGCAGAGGGGGTCAAAAAAACCCCCAAAAAAAAGTCTCACAAGGAAAGTTATCATTTCCCAGTACTCCAATTCTACCTGATACATCATCTCTCTGCCAAACTCTGCCCCTGAACTCAACTCTGTGGCTTTCTTGGATCCTCTTCACGCATCTGACTGCCCATCCTACTGCTGCTTCCCCTTAGCATGCCCACATGCACACAAATGTGTACCACCAAGGAAAGTCTGAATGCAACTTCAGAGTAGTGTTACAGCTGAGGCTGCTCCTCAGAACAGGATGGCTCCATCAGAGATGGACACAGCGCATTCACCTTCCCTCTGAGACTCAGACATGGTGGGCAACGCAACCAGCACTGACAGCCAGTCCTAATGATGTTGAAGCAGAACCGCAGCTGCAAGACTTCACCCACGCGAGCAAGCTTACACTTACATGCACACACATAAAAAGCCCCAACTGCAGCAGCATCAGCAGCACCTGAAGATGCATCCCTAGCACAGGCTGCCTGAGGTTTTTACTTGGAGACAGCTGAAAAGCTGGATGAGAATGCATGCACCACAACAAGTGTGTGGATGCCAGCGTTGCCACGCTCTGTGGAACCTGGGCAGCAGGTTGAGCAGTGGAAGGAATAATGGTGACTAGCAGTTTGCCCACATTCTGCCATGCTGCCACAAAGCCAGCTCCCACTTGCAAGAAGCTCAGTGGCCAGAAGCTTGACAGTATCAGCAGGCTGCAGGAGGAATGGCTCCTGCTGGAGAGGACTGGCAGGAGGGACTGCAAAGCAGAAGCAAAAGCCAAGTTTAAAGCTTGGTAGCAGATGGAATTTGCTGCCAAGGTGTTGCAGCATGCTCAGTCTTACCAGGTGTGCATGCTTCCCTCAAATGGAATGGGACCAGCTGTTCTTAACTTCCCATGACCCATAAAAGTTCACATAATTACAGGAGGGAAGAACAGACAGAAAAGAATTCTGTGCCATTGCATTTACACAGACCTCACAGTCTCCATTTGCAACGTCCAAATGTATCCAGAAGTCTTCTTTCAGTCTCGATGATAAACATCATACTGTCCTCCTCAGTATTGACTTTCAGAGCAACTCGCAGGTAGACACTTCTAGTCTGTCCCTACTGCCTTACACAAGCAATGACTTGAAAGCCCAGAAGATATTTGCATACAATAGGTGGGTCTTTTAATGACCACCAAGATAGCAAGCAAACAAGTGCTCTGGGAAATGCTGGGCAGAAGGAAATCAGAGCTATCAGAGTCGCAGAACAAGCCCCAGAAGTCAGCACAAGGCATATCTAGCCAGCTTTCTGAAAATCATAGTGAGGTTTTTCAAAACTGGTTCTCCAACGTCTATCTATGATTAAGTTTATGTATATAAAGAGAGTGCATTTCAAAAATTCTGTGCCTCTTTCAGCCCAATAATAAGCCATTATAGAGCTACCAAAATTATTTTCAGCTAAGTTGAGGTCCTTCTACGTCTCCAGTTCTCATAAAATTGTGATTACAGCCATAGACTGCAATTCAAAGCACAGAGATCTTTCCATAGCCCAGATAATTCTAATGGAAAAAGGAACCCTTTCCCACCCACTTTTACTTGTAACATTAAAATCTGTATCTGAGAAAATATAATTCCTTGCCCTGGGGCTATGAACTATATGTATGAACTGCCCAGTGGGGAGAGGGAATAAGCATCAGCTACCAGAACTGTGCTGAAGAACCATTTAAGCTGCAGAACTCCAGGATATGGCTTGTATTCTCCAATTTAGGCTCTGTCCTGTTTTATTTCCTGTAGGAACAATGCTACATCGTAACAAAAAATCATGAACTGTACGTGCAAAAGGTTCAAATTTCCCTTGATCTGAGTTGCACCAAGCCCATGTTTTCGAAAGGCCAAAAAAAAACCCAAACCACCCAGGATCGCTGGAAGATGTTTGTTTGCACCTGTCTTTGTCTATCCTGCTGTCTCTGCTGTAAGCATAATCCATGGAAAAGATACTCAGCAAAGCACTTGGAAAGCAAGCCCTGACCTTCACCTCTGCTCTAGGCCAAAAAACATGCTGACGCTTTTCCACTGCATCCTTCTTGCATAGCAACACGGTTGAGAGCAAAGCCAAACCAACAAGAAGCAGAGTCTTCTCACCCCCAGAAATCTGAGTAGATACATTGCACTTTCCTAACAGCTGGAAAAATCACTTGTTCACAGCTCCTTCTGCAGTGACATTGATGATGGGGCTGTCACACCACAGCCAAAGTAACTGTGAGGAGATTCAGACTTAAGATTCTCTTACAGACTGCGTCAGTGAAAAGAATCAAGGGTGCTTTAAATAGCTACTTCAAAATCCAGTAATATACAGATTTTGGTCTATCCCAGTCAGTCCTATGGAACAAAGATTTTCAGATGCAGACAAAGGACATAGCAGTCCAAATCCCATAAAGACTAACAAGACTTCTTCTAATCCACTTACCACTTTTCAAAATCTGCTTCAGCCAGCATTTTCAGCCATATTTACTTATCTGGCAAACATCACATCCAGGAGCAAAGGCTATGTTCTGCCTTGACACTGCAAGTAGCCTACAGGAAAATGTACAGGAATTCCAGAAGCGGCTTCAAGTTACTTCTCAGGTGACTTCTACACTGATTTGTCAGCTGGTGTTCAGCACACGTTTGTCAAATCCTCCTCTGTTCAGCTTTGCATCTGCTACAGCACCAGCAGTCACTGGGCATCAATCCCTGCACTAAGCGCAAACCCACCAACACAGAATCATAGAACAGTCTGGGTTGGCAGGGACCTTTAGAGGTCATCACGCCAAACCCTGCTGCAATGAGCAGGGACATCTTCAAGTAGACTAGGTTGCTCAGAACCCCATCCAACCTGGCCTGGAATGTTTCCAGGGATGGGGCATCTACCACCTCTCTGGGCAACATGTTCCAGTGTCTCTCCATCCTCATTGTAAAAAATTTCTTCCTAATATCTAGCCTAAATCTACCCTCCCTTAGTTTAAGACCATTACCCCCTGTTCTGTCACAACAGGCCTTGCTAAAATGTCTGTCCCCATCCTTCCTGTAGGCTCCCTTTAAGTACTGGAAGGCTGCTGTAAGGTCTCCCACAGCCTTCTCTTCTCCAGGCTGAATACCCCCAACTCTCTCTGTCTTTCCTCATAGAAGAGGTGCTTCAGACCTCTGATCATTTTAGTCATCCTCTGCTGGACCCAGTCCAACAGCTCCATGTCCTTCTTGTGCTGAGGGCTCCACAGCTGGACGCAGGACTCCTGGGGGGGTCTCACCAGAGAGCAGAGCGGCAGAATCACCTCCCTTGACCTGCTGGCCACACTGCTGGGGATGCAGCCCAGAGCAGGGCACATTACAGGCTCATGTCCAGCTTCTCATCCACCAGTACCCCCACGGTACTTTTCATACCACCAGTACATGACCCATAGGCTTGAACCAAAAGTTCTCAGGACCCAGCATCACCCATTTAATCATGGGAGACAAAGCACTCGGGAACATTACGTTCGGGCCATACAGCAGCATCTGCAAGAACACACTCTAACTTTCGTAATCTGAAGGGATATACCCTCCTGTTATTTTTAAACATGCCCACTGGTGACAAAGTGTGAAATACTTCTTCAGTCTCCAAAATAATTCAATTTACCCTGATCAGAGCCCTGAAAACAGAAAAAACCTGAGACATCACCTACCCTCCCTCCCCCAGAAGTATGTAGAGAGTCACTCTGGTGCAGCACTAGGCTCTAAAGTAATCATGGTTTAGAAGATAATCTTCTGAAACACAAAATCTAATTCCTGCTACAGGGAGTAAGATCTATTAAGAGGCAAAACACAGTAAGTACATGCTACAGCTGTGTCTCCACAATGCTGGGGTTCTGTCAATCCTAATAAAATCTGTGCTAAAGTTAAACCAACACAAATTAACAAAATCCACCTTCACTAAATCATTTAACAGGAAAACATTTTTTAAAATAGTAAAGAACACAAACAAGAGCAGCATCACCTGAGGTTAACAGAGATATTAACAGAATAGTGAAGAGAGTAAGCAAAACAACCCTATTCTGGTATTTTCTTTTCTCCTAGGCAATTATTTGGTTGTTGCTTACAGATTTTTTACCCATCCACAAAAACGCATGTGTTGTAATCCTGATGCATGTTTTCTACTTTTCACCATTCCAAAAAGACATTCTTAGCTCCTGAAAGAAAACATTTGAAATTTATTTTGTTAACATAACTTCATTGAATGTGAAAAATCTAGACTTCTCAGGGAGCTAAATCCACCTTCATTTGAAGCAGTCAGGCTATCTCACACGTCTCCTCAGTTTGCTTTGCAGTAACAACCCCACTTCCACCTCTTTAAAAGGCTACTGAAATGGCTTGTTACTAGTCGGGAAACCAGATTCTCAAACTAGGAAAGGATCAGCTTCTCAGGAGCCCTTAAAAAAAACACGAACCTAGAGCGTGACTAAAGCATGTGGACAGGCTATATCCGTTTCAGAAAGCCAACAGCAGAGCAGCGTGCTACCACCTGCCCTGTTCCTGTAAACGGTTTCGCTACTGCCATTTCCAAGTACTGGAACAGAGTATTCATTGCAACATCTTCATAACAGCTCTGCACAGCACTGTTAATCCTGGTGTTATTCAAGGAACAGAAGGCAGAGAAGAGGCAGGAAGGCAGTGGCAGGGCTGGGAATTAATGCCAGGTCTTCCTATTGTAAGGTTTCAGCCTGGAGACACCAGGCTCTTTTTCCATCACTCACCATGCCATGGCATCCTTCAAAGCAAAAGAACACCTTCACCAGAAAAACCCTAATAGCAGTCCTAGAAATGGTTCCTTTCAAACCACCATCAAAACTACATTTGACAGGTTGTTTTTTTTGTTTTGGTTTGGTTTTTTCCAAACTGAGGACTCCCTGACCTTTTGACAAAACTTTTGGTAAAAAAGAGTCCACCCCAAATCCTCAGAGCAAAGCTCATCAAAGCCCCATACAGATCTGCCAATGAGGAACCACAGTGCTGCACAGAGCTGGCCCATAATGCTGGCATGGGTGAGATGGGGAGGGCACTACACCACGCTGCCATCCAGAACAAGATATGTGGAAGTCCACAGGAGCACAACATCATCTGCTTCCCCTCTAACCCACAGAACCTGTTTGCAGAAACCTGTCTCCAGCCACCACTTGCAAGTAAGGCTCTCCATCTCCTTCACCTGATTACCAAAGCCCACGTCTTACAGTAGAGGTCTGCAGTAGAGTCTGCTTGTACACGTCCTCTGGGCTTAGCCTCCTTTCATTTTTATCTGGGAGCATCTCTCTGGTATGTGTCAGAACTAATCACTCCGAGTAGACAAACACAGAGAGAGGCAAGAGAAAAGAGACCATGAAAGTTGGTGCCCTAACACGTAGAGTATGTGCTTGGAGCATCTGATCCCTCCTCTCCCATTCCAATTACCCCAGTCCTACAACACCACAGGTGCTCTACGCTCTTCTCTTTTCAAGGGAAGATGTATTTTGTACAGGTAGGGCACCTGCAAAACATGCTATATTGCAGCACGGGGCCCAGGCCAGCCTAGATTACATGTGAACAGTCAAGCTGGATATGTCAGCATGCTGTTCCTCTGAACCTATGACAGTGAGCTAATTATCCAACAGCATTTGTCACACTCGGATTCACTTCTTTAAGGGACTGCATCTTGTTCAACTTTCCTTCCCATCTAAACCAGGACAAGATGCTAGCCAGGCCTCGGCTGGATGCACCAGCTGTGCTGCTTTGAAGTAGGGAGTTCAAAGCCTACTTGCTGCTCTTGTGCAACCACACTGCACCCCAGCTGCTAGTGAAATGCTACGCTGCTTGCCTGCGGCAAAGTAAAAGCCAGAAAACAGCAACCTTAGAGGATACTAAACCTGCAAGACATTTAAGAAGAGGTCATTCCTTAATTCAGCTGACCTGATGCACATGCTTTGACCTGTTTGAACAGGTAACACTGTTTATCAGCAGGTACAGATCAGCAGCCACAAAAATCACATTACAAAGAAGATGGTTGAACGGAAACTCTTCTCTTCTAGACACAGTTCCAAACCAGCCCCTTCTCCTGGGCCAGTTTCTCATTTCTAGTGAAGTCTTCCAGTCTGAATGATTAGTGGAGACAACAGATGGAGGGCTCACAGTCTGTTACACACCTCATTCTCCTGTAAAAGATACTATTACTTATTTTAACAGTACACCACTGACAAGAGTATATCTGGCTCTTCCTCTCCTCTTTTCTTCCTCCCTTGCTCCTGACTGCATTTTCCTGTGTATGTTTTCCACCATCTTCTCTCGACACCACTGGACCCTTCCCTCGTTTGTAAACTACTGAAGTGTGGCTCTTTACAAGAGCTGCAAAAGGGCTAGACGGTTGCAAGGTTTTCTGAGTAATCCAATCCCCAGATTTGAGAATGACAAGCCAGCAAGGACTCCAAGGCCATAACTGCTAGACTACACTGCAACCCAGTGGTACACTGCATCCCACAGTTGTCTGCTGAGCCCACATACTGTCTCTTCGGCCTATCACCTCCTCTCAGGGGTTCCCTTCTGGATAAAAAACCCCATACCTGTTTTGTACCTCCAAACAGAGTGCTTTACCTGTGTGGCTCCAGAAAGGTTATCTGTTCCTGCCTTGCTAATGGAAGCTAGCTACCTCTAACTCTTACCACAAGGCAGTGAAACAAAGCAATTACTTCATCTCTGTGCCTGCCTGGTCAGCATCTTCTCTGTGCTAGCCAAGCTCAGCAGAATAGCCACAGTGCATTCACCATCACGCAGCAACAATGTACCTCTAGCTCAGTAGTAAGTCCCTCTGCAACTGCTAACCAGAAACTTGGAGATCATGCACGGGGAAGTAAATTCACGCATGTTGGATATCTTACGCTCATTCCCTAACTACCCCGTGGATGAAAACTAGCTGGAACCAGTTAAGCAGTGAATGCAGAGCTGTCATTAAAGAGTCAGGCTAAGCTGGGACAGTGGGAACTACTACATTCACTCTCTGTCCAGGAATTTCATGTTTCACTGCTCACTGGAAAGAACATAAGTGAGTAAAAATTGTCTTGTTGCACAACTCGCAGTTGTAAACCCTAGGAGTACTGGGGAATTGATCTGCAAAGTAGAACAGGAGCGTTCCTTGTCACGTCTGACTAGACGGAGCGCTGAACTGCAAGTTAAACTCAGAGTCCACAGGGTAGCAGGCTGCAAATCAAGGACAGTCAGAAGGGTTGTTCCAGCACACAACAAAGGAATGCCAAGGTGAGAAAGTCTTTCACCAGCTACACGGTAAGATGACTCTCTGCTGTCACAGGCCACACCACTAATAATTATTGATGCAACACTAGGCAATCTTTGGCACACTTCTCAAGTCAGCTTGCTGTACAGCATTGCAAGTTTGCACTCAAATATAAATCATAATGCACTACCCCCATGTCTGTTTCTGTTGTATGCCCCATCCCTGTCTCAACAACACAACTGGACTGCTTCTTCGCAATACGCTCCTCTCTTGATGCACTGAATCTACAAAGCCCTGCCTAGCTACAAATTAGCACAGGTAGTCACTGGATAGCAAAGCCACATGGCATCCTCACTGTCTCTAGGAGAAGCTGTGAGGTTCTCCACGGGGGCCCTCAAAAGACCTGGACATCTGAAACCTTAAGAGATATATGAAGAGTGATGGAGAACATCAAGCACCTATCTCACAAGCTGTACCCTATGTCTTTAATCCTGCAGTTAAGCATTGCTGTCTCTAGTTGCCACTCCATTTGCCAGATGATGCACTGCACAACAACAGACTCACCTCCGCAACATTTCAGTGCCAAAGCCTGGTGGAAGCCTGGATCAGTGACCCTGAAAAGCTTTGGAGCCAAATACTGCAAAGTGATACACTGCTTAAAAATCAGATAAAACCAGAGTGAGTAGATATGCACAAAGTATAAACACTTCTGTGCAAGCAGACTTCTACAGGACATGCTAAGGGATTGCCACTGGCAATAGCCTGAAGAGATAAGAGGGGAAAGCAGTGATGCCAAAACTAGGAGCTGGTCTCTTGCGTTATTTTCCCTGCATACTGTCTTCCTTACTCGATGATTCTGCAATACCTCTGAGGCTTAGTCGTCTCTGTCCTTGAGAAATTTGACTCTGGCCTTCTCAATTCCTGCACCAAGCATTTCACAACCCATCTTCCCATAGCTGCTCATGCTGTGCAGTTTTGAAGCCTAACCCAGCAATCCCTTTGTTGTTTGACTCATGCTAGGACAGAGCTGTTTCCTACCATAGTTCTGCCACTCCTGAATAAACAACATGGCACGTGACCTAGAATAAGATCAAGTTCCTGGCAGCAGGTAAGGCTGAGAAATGGATTGGCTTCAGGCACCACTATCTGAGACCTAGAGACTTTACCCAATTTTAATTCCTGTGCGTCTCAGCAACAAGATAGTACCTTAATTTTTATCTGCCATTCTTATTAAAAAATCATAACAGAGACAAGGGACAACTGCTTCTACTCAAATCAGTCTGAGGGAAGTACAGTTTCTGCCTTCATTAAACGTAAACGCAGCACAGCTTTCAGAAAGATGCTTTCCCACAGGCATTATCTCTCAGCTATGAAAGCCTATCAATAAAATCCTCTGCTAGAACCTTCTGTGGGCAAGATAAAGTTCTTGTTATCAGCTAAATAATCTGCAATTACTGTCCTCTAGGGATTGAAGTGGATGGATGAAAACATCCTGGCCACGGCAAATGCAATTAGAAACATAGTAAGTTATCTACAGGATGTCTGAAAGCTCCACACAATACTTACAGTACTGAAAGTGAAAACTCATACATTGGTGAGTCTCCATGTTTCCATTACAGGATTGGTGGCCAGACTCTGGACATTAAATTGACTAGCTTCTAGCAGAGCCTGGCTGGATTAAAAAATAGTGGGAACAGAAAACAAACTGGAGTTCAAGCAAACCAGCAGTGCCGAAACACACACTCATGCTCTGGCAGTGCAGAGGCAGACATCTGCAAGCAGAGATGCTGGGGCTGAAAGGGATCTTGCTCCATCAGGTGTGAGATCCCAGCTTCAAAGCAGATGTTCCTTCTAATTCAGCAGTACTGCACCTCTGTCTGGCATACTGACATAGGAGGGAAGGAGCTCTTTATCAGAAGCCTACAGGCAGGCTCTGAACAGAAGCAGTGTGTTGTCCCCCAGGACAAAGAGGCAATGTGGACAACCTCTGGCTCACTGTGGAAGTCCTTGAGAAATGTAGGTGAGCACAGGAAGTAGGAACCTCAGCTGGGTAGGAAACACAGAGGAAATGCAGCAGCACCAAAGCAACTGCCATGTTCCTGGCCTTGCAACAAGCTACTTTTTTGCTCCCTCTACCAGGCAGAAGTTGGTAAGTGTATGTACAGCTTCTACCACTGCAGGACCCTGGGAAGCTCTGCATCCCCTCTGTGAGATGGCATTGGCTACATACAGCACATGCTCTGGTGAACCCATTGCACCTGCTCGTGCCCTGTCCTCTGTTTCACAGCTGGAGGAAAGAGCATTCCTTTTTACCTCACAAGAGGCTGTCAGTAAGTGGAAACCTAAGCCTTATCCTGCCCTTCTCCACATACTCTTGATGCCTCTCTACAGCTCTGGCTGTGCAACCTGCAGCGCATGCAGAGGTACGAATCTTGCCAGGAACGCAGTCCTGCCTGAAGGGTATTTTCCAGATAGTAACAGGGTCCTGGGAGACAGGCAGTTGGACTGGCAGGAATCTGGGCTTCCTTCTTGCTCATCTCCTGGCACGCACGACCACCACCTGGTGCACACATGCTGTAGGCAAGAGCACAGTGCGGAGATCTGAAGCCCCCAGCTATGCACCCATCTGCCAGGACACCACACCCGCTTGCACCCGATGCTGGAGGAGGAAACCTCCAACTGACATGCCCAGGAGACATGCAGTGCTCCAGCCCAGCACTGAAGCATCTTGGTGCAACTGGCGATGCTCTTGCAGAGCTGATGCCTCTCACACACCAGACCAGGCAATTTTGCTTAATGGTTGCCTTTGGTTTTGAACATGAACCCTCGTGGAGGCCAAACTGCTTGCTTCCTTAGAGTCAGTCCTCAGGCACTCCACTGGCTTGCATTAGACCTGTCTAACTGTCTCGGGAATAAATGGGTCTGTATTCCAGGAAAAAAGAAATAAGGAAAAAACCAAAAACAAAAGCCAAAGTTCTGGGCAAGTCTTTATATATTAAACTGGAAAAAGAAGCCAGGTAGGAATGCAGTTAAAACTCAGTTCTAGCTCTGCCCCCTTGTGCTTACTCTAAAAAAGGGCATAAGCCCCGTATTTGGGAGGAAAAAAAGAAAAAAAGGAAAAATCTGCTCACCCTTTAGCAGCGAAACAGGACTAAATTTCCCAATGCCTGTGGAGTTCAGAGGCTGAGGGGAAAGTGACAGCAGGAGGATTGTAACATGGTGCCACAGTACCAGGGTGCCAGCCAAGCCAGACCTGATTAAGAGTTTCTAGAAAACCAAGCCCTGGATGTGGGACGAAGCACAGAATGACAGCTCAAGGCAGAGACTGGGAGTAACTCAAAGCCCCATTCCTTTGCCTCTCCTCATCTCCTGCTGCACACTCACCTTGGGGGGTGGTGATGTGCATATAACCATGTGAGTGCAAAGTAACATTTCATTTAGCTTCTGCACGAGCAACAAAGTCTTCCCCAGACTGCATTTATGTTAAGATGGGGAGAGAGGAATGAGAAGAAAAGGCAAGTCAAGGGAAAGTAGAACTGTGTAGTGCATTTTTCTTAATGCTCTGTCTAAAACTCTTGACCATACAAACTGGAAAACTGAGTGAAGTTTTAGGGTCAGCAGGGAAAAGCTGATTGACCTGACACAGCAGAAAGACGGGAGCATCACATGCAACAGTTTCCTAATGAGCTGAGATCATTTTGGGCTGGTTCTAGCCCATGTAACACAGTCATTCAGTCCCTGTTCAAAACTCAGGCACTGGATGCATGGGTACCCATATAAAGACTAAAAAAAGAGAGATGTGAGCGTGAAAAAATTGTATATTTCTAATAAAGTCAATGAATCAATGCTTATTTGCCACCACTGAGCATTTGAACACGTAAGCAGTTTTCAGAATGTAAGCCAGTCTGACTAAGGCACGTGGCTACAGAGTCAGTACCCTGCAATGTTACACTACAGAAATGTGCATAACATGCTTGACATAGGGAACTCCTGCCTTCCCTGACTGGGACACATCTCAGGGAAGCAGTGTGCAGGGAGGGATAAAAAGTGAAGGTCAGACCCATGACGTGCACAGAGAAGCAGCTGTAAACTCAGCATACACTAGCGGCGTTCTCCAGAGAGAGGTACTCTCCATGAGGTCAACTGGTCCCATGTTTGTATAGAAGATCTAATATCAGAATTTATTCCTAGGAGTTTTCCTGTTTCTTCTAAAGGAACTGAGGCAGAAATCCACTGATCCAGGAGATCCTTTCCTGACTTACACAAGCTTTGCATCAAGAAACAGCAACTGACTTTTCACAAAATCCATTAAGAAAACACTATCAGTACCTTTCAAATTTCCATGGTCTACCTGCTTCACCCTTGGTGAACTTCACCTGTATGCAGCAGGAGCATTTTGGCAGCCTTTGCGCTTCACCAAGGCTAGTCACAGAGGAGGAAAAGGAAAATGGCACCGCAGGCTAGCACAGCTTCCCCGCAAAATTTCGAATAGATCTGAAGCAGCTCATCTTCTGCCTAGCTATACAGGACTCTCCAAGGACTGCCTGAGAGCTGCAGGACTCCTTTTTCACAGTCTTTCCTAAGCCAAGCCTGTTCTGGCTTGGGGGACACATTGTGGATCCACCACTCTGCTCTACATCGCATGGCAAACCCCCTTACTTAAGGAGATCTAGCACCATGTAGCAGCTCTACAGCCACTTGACCATTTTCTACAAGCATGGGCAAACAGCCTCTCAAGAGAACTCCAGCACCTATTATAAGAGCAAGAACAGAAAAGCGTGTGGCACGTGAGAACACAACTGTGTGGTCTAGCCAGATACCATGGAGTCACCACCATCACCCCAATCACCCCACTGCACTGCCTGGGAACCTGCTTTATGCCAGCATATGGTCCTGCACACCCCCTTCCAAACCATAGCCACCAGCAAAGAGCCTGCAGGGTGGCTCCTTCCAAAGAGACATCGCTGGCAAAAGGATATGCAGAAGCATCAATTATGGACAAGCACACATGTCTCAAAAACAACAGTGTCCAGAAACATCTCTGTTTCTCCTGTCTCACAGTCATACAGGTTCCCGAGCTGCCAAAGGATGCAATTTCTCTAAATTCTAGATGTCTGCTTAGCTAGTGCACATGCACAATCACACATGATGGCACTGGAACAAAATAGTGCCTTGTTTCAAGGACTTCCCTCAGTGAGCCCATGACTTCCGGAAGTCACAAAAACATTACACTCCAGCAGCCACAGACAGTGAGCTGCTATGCAGGTGACCCAGCTTCCCTAATCCACCATGTCAGGGAACGGATACATTCGAGACAGGTCTTCAAACACCATAATGGCCTTGAAAAGCCACTGAGCCTGAAAACTGCCTAAAGCACTTTGTCAGGTTCCCAGTCCTCAATGAACATGGGGAGGACAGAATAGACATCCCCACCTACCCTATATGCTACCCATAACAGTGGCACCACAATGACATTTTGGGAACAGTTTTGCAATTCAGTAATAAGCTCCAACTCTTGCTTCGTCCAGCTGGCCAGGATTCAGTGCAGACTGAAGACTCCAGCCTGGAAATTTTAGCTCTTCATGTCAAAATGGACTAGCCTAAAATACTAACCAAATTTTAGTCAAAGGAAACTGGATTGTTCCCAGAGGATTCATTACAATACAACTGTGCAGACATGCTGCAGCTTTCCCAGACAGTATGAACCAGAGGAGCAACTTGTGCCACCTACCAGCATCACTGATGCCTCTGTCCCATCTGTACGCATCACAGGCTCCCTGCCACTGTTGCTGTCCCAGCAACTACTGCAAAACACTGCTCTGCGGACCAACTCAAGCCATCTTCACAGGAGCACCCAGCAAAGGGACATGGCAACACAAGTGCTTTGTAAAATCACTCTTCACCTGTCTGGTGCTCCGTGTGCTCGGTGCCACAAATCAAGGGCAAGTTGAGGGGGCCAACAGCAAGGGCTGTCGTCACTCACTAAAATCCCAGCCCTCCACTTGTGCCATACCACAGCACAGGGTATGGCAAAGGCTTCTGTTGTGAACGTGAGGGGAGCAGTGCCACACCGTGCGCTCGCAGGGCTGGGTGCTCGGCGACCCCTGCACTGCATCCCCCTGCCCAAGAGACCATCTCCTGCACTGCCCAGTCTCCTGGAACAGGTGTAAACCACAGACGTTAATGCGGGGGCTTAGTGAGATGAAGAAGGCATTGAACTCTGACGACTCACCCCTGACTAGCCTGAGCAGGAATGTGGCTTCCAGGCAGCATTATGGCTTTATGGTCCCACTTCATTCCTTGCTCAGCAGCTAAACACAGCCCAGCAGAGCTGGTGCCTCTCCTTAGGGATCTTCCTCTGCAGGTGTCAAATGCAGCCCCTTCAAGTCTTTTGTCCCCTCTCACCGGTGCACACACACTTGTCTGATGCCTGAGGGCATTCGGAATAGCAAAGGCCTCCAGAACCTCAAGCACACAACAGACCCCTCTGCTTGGTCGTGTTGTTCCAGTGCTCCTAAAAGCTCATTTTTAGAGGATGTGCAGCAGAAAGCACACAGCTCTGACCTGCAGCTGCGTCCCCAGTCCTGCCTGCCCCCGTGCTAAAGTCGTACTACTCTGTTTCAGAATAATTTCTTGTCCTATGTCTCACTGTCAAAAAAAAGTCTGGTTTCAGATTAGTGTCAAGAAAGTCACACTGGCACTGACAACACACTTAACGAAGCCTTAACCTGATCTACAGAAGAGAGCTACAGAAAAATAACAAAGAATCTGGAAGCTGCTTGAAACTGCTTGTCTAGCCTTAATTGAAGATGTCTAAATGCCCCAAACTGGTGTAAGACAGAACAAAATGTACATTGATTCCGTTCATGAATCAGCAGCCCTTGAACACTACCTAGCAATCTCTTCTGTTTCAGAGAACTATTTGGTGGCGATTTAAAGCCTGAATGATGGCAATTCCACCAGGTTCTAAGGAAATTTGTTCAACTGGCTAATTGCCTCCACTAGCAGCCAATTACATAGATTCTCATACTGTGTATCATCAGCAGCAAGGCCACAGAGGGGACTGTGGGTTTTGCTGAGTTGTCCCTCTTCCTCAGATACCCCAGAATGCTCACGAAATGACTCATCAGTTTCTCTGCAAACAACTTCTTAGATCAAGTGTCTTCACTCTCCCATTGTACAGGCATGCTCTTCAGGTCCCATATTAATTCTGTAGCTCTTTTCTGACCTTGCTCCAATTCTTCAACGCTCTCTGAAGTGCTGACACCAAGACTAAGCAGTGTTCCTGCACCAGGCTCCCCAGCACATTTCTCCCCTCATCCTACCACTCACCTGAGGGCTGCAATCTCCTTCTCAGCTGCAGTACTGGACTTGGCAGTCATGTTAGCTACTTCTCTTCCAAGCGCCTTGCACCATCAGTGTATTCCAGATAAGGCCTCCAAGCCTTGCTAGCTTGGCCTCCATGCTTTGCTCCTAGGTGTACGGCCTTGCATTTAACTGCACTGGACAAGCCCAGCCTTCCAGGCAACTTAGCTCTGCTCCCACAGCTGACCTGTTGTTCACCTGCCCTTCATCTGCAGAATCTCCATGTCTGTGCAAACAATTATTTGGTATTTACATCACTGACAAAGCCAACAGGTAATGCTGGGCCAGGAACAGACACCTTCGGTACTCCACAAGCATCTTCTAGCTACCTTCCTCCCTGGTGGAGGATGACTCTCTGTCTGCAGCCATTTTACAAGAATGATCACTTCCCCGGGGCTGTTTACAATAAGCCAATTTGATTTTGTCTAGTGTGTACTCCTGTGTCTGAGTATCACCAGGAACAAAGTCAGAAGCCCTCAAATCTAAGTATATTATGTCAACACAATGACTTTCATCACCAAAAATCACACTCTTACCACAAAGTGGGATCACATTTGTCTGACAAGGCCAGTTTCCCATTCAAGGGAAACTGGTTAGCATCATCCTGCCTTCTCTTGGCTCTTTACCAGCTGCAAAGCCTTTTTACGCTTTCAGCAAACTGAATTTTGTTTTACTCATTGTCCTAGAATAATGCTGATACAGTAGTTTTTTTCCACTCCCTTCAAGTTTTTCAAGTGCCTATATTAATGATTCAAAGAGGTCTTTGGCTTAGTCTCTAAATATTCTGGACTGTAAGTTGACCATTGTTAATGTTTTTTACATTTAAAAACACTGACATTTAACATTTTTCCTAATTACTGGAAGTAATTTCTTACTGGAGCAGAAAATATTCCCTTATGACCAAGTCATGAATAGAGAGTCTTCTCCTTTCCAAACACCAAGAAACAGTTACTGGTTATTTCTGCCTTTTCTATTTCATAAGCAACAATTTTGCAACCCTGTTCAGCATGGAGCCTGTACCACTGCTAGGATTTAATGAATCCCTGATACATTTAAAGAATCCCTTCTTATTCTTCCAAACCCACTGCCCAAAGGCAGAGGGTACTTCATTTGTACCCTTCAGTTCTCTCGTCAATTTCCTTGCAGATTACTCGTCCACACCGCTTCCTCTATTTTTCCATTCATTATATTTTGGTTTTTTTATTGCTGCTTTCATATCCTCTGTTAACCAAAACAGCTTTTTTTAACTAAAGAATTCCTCTTTGCAAATGCAGAATCGTGGTTTCTCAGTGATCTAATACAGGATTCTTGAGCAACTCCCAATTATCATTCACATTTTTATGCTCTGAGTTTTTCCTCCCACTTTATTTGGCCTATAATTATTTTCAGTTTGGGGAAACTGCCCCCCCTTAAAGCACCAATCATACATATTATTGGTTGGGACTATATTTTCCCTTTTCACGCAGCAAATTAAGTTCAGTCACGAATATTTGTACCTAAGCAAGCTTTCTTTTCAGTTCAGTGATTAACTTTTTCTTAATAACTTGGATGAGGTCTGAAATTCCATTACTCCAAGCCAGATGTGACACTTTCTAGACAGAGTGTTATTCACCTATGTGTTTTAGGTGAATAGGTTTCTTCCAGTACTGCAAAAACATACCTGAAATACCTAAATGGAAGTATAATTTTTCTATTTCTTCTCCTCTAGCAGATTTTCAAGGACCTGCTCACCCGGCCATTGTGCAATACTGATAACAAGTACTTCCATCCCCTGTGGTGTTGTTGATTAGCTTGAGCTTTCCAGGTCGTCATCTTCTGATTTACCAACAGCTTTACAGCAAATAAAAAGATACATGATGTCACCCTCTCTTCTTTCTCCATTTCATCCCTCCTAGAAAGCATGGCTGTAGCTACTTTATTTTTAAACATTCCAAATACGCAACTCATCCTGCTGGACTCCAGCTGTAACAATAGCCCATTTATCTTAATAAACAGGCCTTATAAATTCACAGAGGGATAAAACATGATCAAACTACCTGAGCCTAACAAGTTATTGTAAACTGGCTGAGCAGCAGACACTGTCCAGGAGCCCGGACTTCAGCTGTACTGCATGAATTGCTTCAGCAGTAGTGCCTCCATCAGCAGCTCCCAACCACTCCTTACATGCATGCATTTTTGCAGGGTCAAGCCTTCGTGCAGGCACTTGAGAAACTGGAACTGCACTTGGGAAACTGGAAATGCAATGCCCAGTGCAATCTGTTGAAATACACAAGCTGTCACAGAGCATGCACTAGTGAGAGTCTGGGAGCAAGCAGCCAGACTGGGAAAATGGGTCTGTTTAGTCACCTCGCACCAGTGCACGACTGAAAGGTACACTACTCATCTACCAGGTACTCACCATGGTATCAAGGAGAGTATAAAAATACATCACCTCAGGACACCCGCAACTGCACGAGGACAGAAATCTCAGCCCTAAAAATCCCCAGAGACCATTTTACCGGACATAGCAACAGTGACAGGACTTCAGCTGCTCTGTCAAAGAGCTACAGAGGAATTTGGTATGTTTGGACTTTGGGGGATACCCTGAAACTCCATGGGCAGGAATTTCCCCAAGCATACATGGAAGTCAAGGGGAGTTCTTGCATAATTATAGGCACGGGATGTCACAAAGCTGAGGTTAATCAATAAACACAGGTGATCAAACTGCTGCACATTCTCAGCAGAATGGGTTGGTTTGGCCAGAATAAGGTAAGAACTTCAAAACATCTCAGAACATGAGCAGCAAACCTCTGTCTGTCTAGCACTGGCTAAGGGCATGTCATCCCTCTGGGACAGCCCTGGTCAAGCATGCTAGCAACCACACTGTCGAGCCTTCCTAAAGCTGCAAGGCCCTAAGATGTCTAGCGAAAGACCTGGGAGAGTTAGCTTTGTGCTGATCCTGTGCAGCGGAGGGGTACGAGGATGATGAGGGGACTGGAACATCTCCCCTACGAGGAGAGGCTGAGGGAGTGGGGCTTGTTTAGTCTGAAGAAGAGAAGGCTGAGAAGGGACCTAATAAATGCTTATAAATACCTTAAGGGTGGGTGTCAGGAGGATGGGGCCAAACTCTTTTCAGTGGTGCCCAGCGACAGCACAAGGGGCAGTGGGCACTAACTGAAGCACAGGAAGTTCCGTCTGAACATGAGGAAGAACTTCTTCCCTCTGAGGGTGACAGAGCACTGGAACAGGCTGCCCAGGGAGGTTGTGGAGCCTCCTTCTCTGGAGATATTCAAGACCCGCCTGGACAAGGTCCTGTGCAGTCTGCTGTAGGTGACCCTGCTTCAGCAGGGGGGTTGGACTAGATGACCCACAGAGGTCCCTTCCAACCCCGACCATTCTGTGATTCTGTTATTTTGCCTTCTTTACCATTGGATTCTGGCATAAATTACCTGTCCTTCTGGGTGCATGGCAGAGGGGTAAAACTGTGGCAAGAGATCAGTGGATTTTGAGCACCTCAGTGATTTAGCCAGCTCTCCCTGCAAAACCAGTAGAAGAGAAGCCCAAAGCAATAACAAAACCTGGTTTTCACCCCATTTCTTCAGGTGTACCTGGGAACCAAGACTCAATGGTCTGATGAAAGGTTTGCAGGAGGAGAGACAGAGAGATGCTTAGGACAATGCCCAGATGAAATTTCAAATTTTCTCAGCAGTTAAAATTTTTAAGCAGGTAATCCAGGACCCCCAGCAAGGGTAAAGCTTTTACTTGAAAACAACTGAAAATTTGGCCTACACTGAAGCCAGGGCTGTAGCATCAGTAGCAGAGTCTTCAACAACGCTCTGCACAGGGACACATCCAGCAGCACATCACAGCAGGGTTGCAGCTCTCCTGCTAGTTCAGAGCTGGTGTTATTTATATAGTTGGTTCCCACAAGAAGTCCAAACGCTTCTTCTGAGCATGCAGGAAGCTCTTCAAAATGCCACAATGTGCCAAAAAAACAAAGCCAGGGAGCTGCAGCGATGCAGTCCCACACTACCTTGCCTCAAGAGTGAGTGAAAATAGGCTTGAGCCATGCTCAGAACGGGCTCCTTGCTCAGCCAAGTGGAGCACACCATGAAACCCATCTTCTTGGTGGAAGTAGGATGGCTTGTCCTGCATGACATCCCAGTAAGCCAAAGGGTGCCAATTCTGAAAAGTGGAGGGTGCTTACTGTACACAGGATGCTCTCAAGACAGCGACAATGAACAACGCTCCCCCCGTGAGCTACCCATCTCAGTGGGGTCTCTCACTGTAGCTATGGCAAGTGGCCAGTGTGAGGATACCTCACTACCAGATATAACCAGCAAAGGCAGCCAGCACCTCAGCTTTTACCTCTGAGAGAGAGGAACATCCACGGGATAATGCTTGTTGTCTGGATCAAGTAGCACCTGGTAGCACCAATTCATTTGCAGCAAAATCAGACAGATTTGATGCACAGTTGAAAACACAGTCGATTTGAGCTTTGACAGCCTGATGATCCATAAAGATGTACAAATGCTTTTCTCACATGATACTGTTTGGGGGACATGGGGAGAGCAGGATACACTGATAAATTATAAGTAATCCACACAGAAATTATAAAATTGAGTAAGTAAGACTAAAATCAGACTCTAGCACTGAGTCCACTGATGATGCAGCCTCTGTGCAAAAAGAACCATGCTCAGAAAGCAAAACAGGTCAACACAAAAACACATAAAAGCTGCCACTAAAAAGAGAAATTAAAATTATTTGCTAGAACATTCCTGTAATGCATTTGCCAGACGCTTCATGCAAGTCAAGTCTGAAACACTGCATCTTTTTTTGCCAAAGTTTAATTTGAGTTCTGGCCAAAGCTAGCAATCCTGCTAATCTTGTTAGAGCAGAGTAAAGAGACTGAGAAATGCACAAGGCCAGCTACCTAAATCTTCCCTTACACAGTTATAAGACAGGATTGTGATCACAGTAAATTGCAGACTAAACACTGTTACACATTTGGTTTTAATTGACAGGACTGTTCTTTAGTTGCACGGCTGGATCCTACATAAACCTTTCCCTAGTTTCAGATGCACAGCCAACTACTCCCCACACTCTTGTCTGCCCACATTTGACCTCTGCATGCTCAGAAAAGATAAGCCTCACGAAAAAGAAGGAAATTTGGACCTCTGAGTGCTCAAGCAGAGATGCTGCCAAAGTTAGGTCAGTTGACCTGTTCCTTGACAACTTTGAGGCCCATTCCTGTTCCCAGTGGAACAGTTTGAAAGCTGTGATGTCTGAGCACCAACTTTTACTGCCATTTGTCTAAGGTCAAGTCTCCATGCACAGACTGCGTTCTCCAGGACACTGGACATATGCACCACGACCTGGAGTATAACCCAGACTGCAGGTGCTGCATGCAGGACCATCAGACATGCCACGGTCAGGCTTTGGAAGGAAAGGTGCTGTTGCACCCCCGGGAGCATGCTGGAAAGGATCGATGTCTTGTGTGGACATGCATCTACCTGCTAAGCCTACTGCCTGATCATAATTTTATTGAGGGACACAATCTTTCCTCTGTTACCAAAAACAATGAAGAAATATTCCTCCTGCTCCCTTTCTGCATTAGGCCAGATAAAGCAACAGACATCTTACAACTGTGTTTTCAGCCTCCTCATCTTTCTTGCAATCAACCTTTCTAACTAGCTAATAGAAGCCTTCCTGAAGACTATAGGAAATAATTACAGGATTATAGAAAATTGCAAGTCAACAAGAATAATGGAAACCATACCCTTACCAAAAATCCTGATAGCTTTTTGCAAGCTTTCAGGTTTACTTGGTAAAGGCAATACCATCACGAACAGACTTCTGAACAGAGTGTATGGCAGTAGGAATTTAGAGAAATACAAAACCAGCACATTACATACTGAAGACATGGGAAACAGAAGTGGCAGTTAGTAGACCTGAAAATGTACATACAGAAGAGAAACAACTGTGTAAGCTACGGAAGACCTCTGTGGGGGCAGTTCTTTGCCATGCAGCATTCAACATACTTGCCAACAACCCAGAGGGCAAAAAAAACCCCAACAGACTCCAACTCTATCATTAATGGACTCTGCAGGTAAAATAGAGGTCAGAGAAGCAAAACAACTCAGGGAAGAGGGCAAAGGTACTGTGTAAGCTGGATCTCTTGTTAAAAAAAAAGAGTGCTGGCTGCCAGTTCTTCTTGGACGCAGAGCAGACAAGGATTGGCCCACAATAAGGGTAACCCACACTCTTCCTGGGAACCAGGGAGAGTAAAAAGCGTTTCTTACCCCCCAAGCATAAGTTCTCAGAACATCACTGTGCGTGACAGAGCCGTAGACAAACTCAGATGCATAAACAAGGAAAAATGAGGACAGTGAGAATACCACTGCGCCAAGCACACGCGTGACTGCTGTGACACAAGACAGATGCTACCAGGCCTGGGAGGAGCTGAAGGAACAGTTAACACATAGAAAACATGCCTGGCTGCTCAACGGGTTCCCTTTACTCCTTTAACATAAAGAACATTAAAGGACAAACTGATTACAGTTACAGTACCCACAGGTACTGTAATGTAGAGAAAGTTCACAGCAGAGGCTCCTCGGTGGAATACAAACCCTCACAAAAACAGCTGAAAGCTGGAGCTCCACACTCCCGCCAGTTGACTTGTTCCAAAAAGCATCCAGCCCAGAGCTTCTGCATGCTCCCTCGAGTAGCCTTTGATGCCCAGAAGGCCCCTCAGCCCGCTGACAGGGCTATGCTCCTCTGCAGCAACAGCACTCTCACCGAAAGCTAGAGGATCTCAAGTGTCACAGAGCGCGTCTGCCAACCAACCTAGTGCTGACTTGTCAGAGGAGAGAGGAATAACCCACTCACAAGTGCTCTCAGAGCAGTGTACACAACTCATCACCCAGCCCTCCCTAACTGGGAAAAGAGTAAAGTGTATTGGCACGCTCACATCGTAACGCTGGGAGCCAGCCACAGGCAAGGGGCCACCTGTGAGAGCTGCAAGGAGACACGAAGACACATTTACTGCCTGACATCTTCTGTTTCTGCTGTGTAATATGCTGAGCAAAAGGCACTTTTAATGGGAAAATCCAGGTAGTTCATAGGTGTGCAAAGTGCAAATGCAAGAGCTTACAGTGGCACATGTGATCAGTGCAAACTGATGCCACAGCAAAATCCGCAGTTTGGGATTTCAAAGCGCTACTGCAAAGTCCAAGCTGTTTGAAACAAAGCCTCCAACCTCCTGAATGCAAAGACAGCAGATCAGCAACTGAATTCCTTGTTTAGTCTCACGGAGGGAAGAACCCTGAACTCCCCAGGTAGTTTATAAGACTTTAATTAAACTCTAATTATGACAATAGAAATGCGGTCTTAGCTATTTCGATTCCCACCGGCCAGCCCATTCTCCATCCTTGATGTCTAGACACAGAGGCTGCAGGTGTGTCTATACACAAACTGAAAACAAAAACAACTCTAGGTCACAGACTCCCATGGCCAAAGATGCAAATAGGATCAATTTAGTTGCTTCAGCTCCAGTTCATGTGCAGAAAACCCTAATGTTCCCATCACCTGAGGAGGGAGAGCTGTTCCTGACACATACATCTTGAAGTTACACCCTCAGGGCAGAAGATGCAATCAGGTTACCGCAAGTAGTGTCCGGTCCAACTTGTTCAGCAGTGAGTGCTCTGCCCTCTGTCAGCTCTTCCAACAAGCAACTGCTCTCCACTTTGCTCCAACTTTGGACCTGAACTACACCTTGCAGAGCTCCCACCATGTGCCTCTCCTTGCTCTTCCGTTCTCCGAGGTTCTCTGTTACTGCTGTCAAAGGCAAACGCTGACCAGGGTCTCGTGAATGGAAACGCTGCTAGATCTGACCTCATCACCCCAGAAATTAAAGACAGACATAATAACTGGTCAACGCAATGTAGCAAAAAATCCCTTTGTTTGAAATGAGGAGGCTAGCACAATTCTGTCCAATTTCATATCATATCTTTTGGGCCTAATTTCAAGCCATGACTGCTGTTTCTCTAACTTCCTTAGAAAGTGAAAGAAAACAAACCATCCAACTCCCCCCCCGCCACGTATCAGGCAGTGGTGTCTTGGCTTCCTACCTTCCCCATAGACGTGGACTGCTCCTAAATAATAGTTTTGTACCGGAGGCTGTCAAGGGTGGCCCTTTCACCCAAGTGGGTACACAGATTAAGCAAGAAAATTGATGTTACTGTTAAGTCAGGAGGGTTTAATTTGCTAAGCAGGAACCTACAGTTCTCACAGAGTCATGTCAGTGGTCCAGAACTTGGAAGAGCTAGGAACCCTTTAGAGAAAAGCAGGAATCTCTCAGCTCTCTGTTGCTTGCAGAGGCTGCTCTTTGCATATAAACATGAACAACTCATGTCTTAACGCAAAATGACCAATCCTAGAAGCTTTTGCTTCACCTTCTATCTGCAACTAACCCCATGAGGAAGTGGCTGAACAATGCTCAGACAAGACTTTCAAGTGCTTAGTCCCAGAGCTGGAGCCAGGATTTCAGGAGCAGTCAGTTCTTAGTGGCTCCCTGCTTTCTACTGCCACCCAAGAAGCTTTGAAGACTACTTTTGAAGATGTATTCAGATGCTCAGGTTGGAACAGAGTGCTGTGGCAAGGTCTGGACACAGGAAAGCCACACGGGGAAAACAATTCTCAAATCAAGAACAGCTAAGAGGTAAGGTATCCCACCAAGTGTCCCAAGCTTGGAGAAGCCAAAGTAGCCAGGGCCTTGGCTAGGAAGTGGTGATGGCTGGACGTTGTTTACACACTTAAGCCTTGGTCCCACACAGAGGGCAGACACAAGCCCAAACTTCTTGTGAGAAACACAGCCTGGACACCAGCCACGTGTGCCTGTTTACACGGCTCATTTTCTGAGCCCACGCCAACCTGGTGTTCATGGCACTACAGCTGAAGCCAACAGCAAACCTGCACAGGCTTTAGGCTGGAAAATTAATGCCTCCAAACCAGCAAACATGTAAGCACACGCATAACTTGAAAGGAACAGTTGGGAGGTCTGAGGGACTATCTCCAGCGCTAGAAATCAGCAGCCCAGATGCTGCTAGGAATGAGACCTGCATCCTTGTAGGGTATTACAACAAGAGAGGCATTACCCATGAAACAAGGTGTGGCGGGAGAAGAGAAGTCTTTAAGACAAACCAGGATAGAAACAGCATGAAACAGGAAAATAAACACCACTGCCCTGCCACGGAGACAGATTAATCCTTCCATACTCCCTAAAGTTGCATAGATCTTGGAACAACAGAGGGGGACTGAGAAGGCAGTAAAGTATTTCACAGACTGTGTACACATCACTGTGTACCATACAGAAATGATACTTTTATGGCCTAGCTATGCGGGTAGCCAGCCTGAGTTGAGCAAGAACGGAGAGATTTGGCAGGTAAAATAAAAGAGTCATACAGCAGAAGATAAAGGGGAAACTGGAGCAAATACAGCCAAAGAAAACAAGCCCCATGACAGGCAGTGTTAGCTGTTGTATATGTGGGGGGTTTTGTTTTTTTCTATTTTTTTGGTCTCTCTCCTCATGAGGACAAGAAGGAAGTCTCCACATTGGGTTTGTCTGCACTTTGCAGTTACTGAGCATTGTGTAACCCCCTGGAGACAATAAACGGTAAATTGTTTCAGACCTCCACCTGCAAAAACACCCACACCAAGCAGGCCTGTCTGACAGTATGGATCAAAAGAGGGACATAGCTAATAACAAAGTATTGCTGGTAAGTGGTCTGGGAGTCCCCCTCACCATGTAGCACAACCATGTCGTAAGCGTAAGAAAGAAAAAACCCTTTATGCAGAAACATAAAGTTTAGAGAGCATTAAACTTGCTTCTCTGCCAAGTAAACCATCTCTCTGTGACTCTGCTGCAACATAATAGTCTTTCTTGCACATGGTTAGACCACTTCTTATGGTTTTGTGTCCCCATTGTCCCAAGCAGAAGTTTAAGTCGTCCCTGTGTATTCAATCACTCGAAAGGCAGACACAGAAGCGGTGTGATGCTGGGGGTTCCCAGACAGTAGCACAATACCAAAGGAAATAATTTTCGAAGAGCCCATTTAAAAGTGTTTGTTTGGTTTATATTCAACACATAAGTAACTCAACTGCATGAACAAACTGAGAAGAGAGCTCTGAAATCAGAGATTTACAGAATTGCCAGCCATGAGAGTTCACAAGTCAGGTTCTGAAACAACCATGAAACTGGCTTAGAAACACAAAAACCATCTGCCTCTGGTTCTCCTTTTCCTTGAGCTGGCTGTACTAGAAGATTAGTAGTAGGCAGAAGTGAGGGTGTGAATTTGCGGTGCAGTAGCTGCTCCAGATCTGCTCCCACAAGGGACAGCATGCTCCTTCCCCCCAGCAGGGAACAGGCATGGGAGGAGAAGCAGCTCGCATGATGTACATGCACATATACACTCACCATGGGGCCATCCTGGGCTGTGACTTTCCTGACTAGAGCTAAGTTTCTGCTGCAGCTCTGGTTACCCTGACCCTCTCAGCTGGGCTGTCACAATAAATGTCACCAGGTTGAGCAACTCTGGATGCTGAAGCTCTGTGTCCCCACCCTACGCAGCTTCCTGGCTCATGTGGTATTTACTCCACCTGCAAAACAGCACAGCAACAGCTTTTTTATGAAGAAAGTAGCATGAAGGCCTAAAGTATGTGTCACCAGTTGCATGAGCTTAACAGGGACATGATTTGCAACCTGCATTTTTCAGCGTCCCTACCACTTTCTTGCAAGGCAGTAGAGAAAGCACATTCCCCCCCGCCCCCGCCTCTGTTCTATCATGCTAAACCAAAGGGGCAGTGCCAGCAAAAGAAAAACAGAGGCAATAATGTTAATCTAGCCTCAACCAGGTAAGAGGTGGAAGAGATGCGACTTCCCAGCCCACTCCTAGGGTGGCTGCGAGCAAAGAATGACAGCACAAGGATTCAAAGCACAGTCAAGCAATAGACTGGAGATGCACATGAGGCTGCCCAGCTCCAAACAAGGGACGAGAGGAGAGCAGATGCTCTGCCTGAAGTTAAGGACTGCACAAGTGATGCACCCTGGGCTGCCATGCTATTCCCTGCACCATGGCCTCCCACCAAGACTGGCCAGGGTCGCAGCACTTCTGACATCTGCCCCAAACTGTTGTTCCTACCCTTGGTGGGCTGCACCTCCCCTTCTGCTCCTTCCCTTCCAGCATGGGAAACTGCATCAGTGATGGGACAGGCTTCAGGATGCAGGGAAAAAGGTCAGGCATCAGTCAAAACTCCCCAGCCCCACGACCAAAGGTCCTCCTATCTTGGGCCACCAGGGAATGCTGCAACAGCAGGTCTCGGCTATTCCTAAGCAAACACCACTTCTTCTCCCCAAACTAGCACTGCCCTGCAGCAAAGGTACTCCAGGCCAGAGAGCAACCTCATGCCCACTTGTGATCCCGCTGTGCAGGCAGAGACGGTGGCAGACACTGCTCCCTGGTGTATTTAGTTCAGAGAGCTGAGCCTACAACTGCCTTATGTAACATACAGACACCACAGAGGTCGTTCTGCTTGCCTGGTGTGATGCTGCATGAACAACGGCGCTAAACTCCAACTGGTTTGCAAACACTAAGGCACTTGCACAGGGGCCTGAACTAGCCCGTGGAGCTCCCTGCAGGAATCTGTGCTGTGCTGACCCTCACTTGGTCTCAAAGGAAGTAGGGGGGGAACCCAAACTAAAAAAGACTTCCCAATGCAGAGAACAGTCCCCTATTTCAGAGGGCACTGAGATGTCCACTGGGGTACTTTCCCAACCAGCACTTATTTCTCAGCTTTACTCACAGTGCCCTTGTTTCCCTCAAGTAATCACACCTTTCTTCTACTACAAAAGCAAGTTTAGACACTGAGCCTGCCCCGGGCTCCTGCAAGGCAGCCCAGCCAGGGTCAGAGAGCAGACATCCAAAGGTCCAGTGCCTCTTAGGGTGGAGCCTGCCGGAGGAGAGGCGTCTCCCCAGGGCAGGTCTACAGAAATTTAGGACCTGGCCTGAACTCCTACAACTAGAAACCCTCCTGAAGCACAGGTAGAGACACGGGCTGCAGGGAGCAAATGCAAGTCTCTAGGTAGAGAGCACTTACCCCATGCTCCAGCCCTTGCTCTTGCTGCTGGGATACCCATCCGAGCAGCCAGCCTGGCACCCTGCACACCACTCCATCTCACCTGGGAGAAATTCAGCCCATTGAGCGGGTGGCACTGTTCCTCCACTTTCTCCACAGCGCCTGTTTGCTTCCTCAGCCGCTCTGCTTCCTGGGCCAGGTAGAGATCCAGGACAGGCACGCCTCGAGACTTGATGTCCACCTCTGTCAGGGAGTTCACCATCAGCATCACCCACACCGGCCTCTTCCGCTCCCAGTTGCCAGCAATGGCGTTGAAGAGGTAGTCTGCATACAGCCCTTTGCCCCGCTGGTCTGGGGTCATCCAGGATGGCATCATGAGCTTGACGTACTCCAGGTGCCGCTTGAGCCTGTGGTAGATGTCACGGGGCAGCACATCCTGGAGGTTCTCCCCCTGCGGCAGGAGCTGGCAGCTGGTGAGAGCTGAGATGGTGTAGGGATCAGTGAGGTCCAGCTCGAAGTACACGATGTGGCTCTGCTGGAAGGCCTTCTTGGAGTTCTCTGGGACGAAGTCCCAGACGCGCGTGTACGGGACATGGATGGTGCCAAAGAAGTAAGACGGGGGATCTCTCTTGATGGTCCACAGGAAGGAGTTCAGCTCGCTTTGCTGGAGGAGAGAGAGAGAGAGACAGCTGAGTGAGTACAGACATTCACGACAGGCCACAGCAGTACAGGGCCTACGAAAAACATGGTGCAAGCCAGCAGGTCACCTGGCTCAGCAGCTTGCCAGCAAGGTCTCTTCTTAAACCGGCTTTGCTCACACCAACGGAGTCCTCTTTGACCATGCTTTTTCTCAGGTCTTCAGGTCAAAATCCAATTTTCACTAATTGAGAACACAAGAAGATCGGCCCTGGCTTTTTTGTCCTGAAAAGCAACACCGGGTCTTCTCAGCAGTAACATCGCCCCAGCTGATCACCTGGGTATCTGCTGAAACCAGCAGCAGACCACAGCCCAAGCAGGCCATACCCCAGGCAAAATGCTTATCCAGCTTCCACCTTTTATCGAGTCAAAAGCTCGCATCACTTTCCTGAAGCAAAACAGGACAGCAGGGTTTCGATCACCTTCACCTTGATGCCTCACTTCAGCACAGCAAGGCACCTTTTGTCAAAGCAACTGCTGTGACAGTTAGTCAGAGGGTACTGCAGCATGAGAACTTTCTGCTCCGAGCAAGACACCAAACAAATGAGTAACAAAACACAGCTGGCAAGCAGACTTGCTGGAGCAGGTAGAAATACAGTTTTACAGTGATGTAGCACATGGCAGACAGACACACACACAGTCAAGACCCCTCACAGCCCAGTTCTCCTCTTTCTTAAGGAGGAGAGAAGCACATGCAATACTTTGGAAAAATAAGGGAAGAAATTCTGTAGGCCAAACCTGGCCTGTGATTCAAGGGCATACTCTTTCAAACACAGAGGAAGAAAAAGCTTTTTTATTTAAATTAGCTTTTAAAATCTCTCAAAAACCACAGCCATCAGGAAGTCAGAATCAGACTTTAAGATTGTTCCGCTGCAACATGTGCCTCACAGCACTCCCAAGAATACCAGAGCGCAGGGCTGTGCTCAAGCCTGTCCGCAGGACTGGAGAGCAGATGGGGCAAAACGGATCCTGCTTCAATCCTGCCAAGTCACTTCACACCAGCAGCAGGCGTGACCTCCATCACCTACAGCACGCACCCAGCTGGTGCAGTGGTCCTTACTGGAGCCAACGGACACAAACATCTTCTATCTGTCTGTGCAGATAGGAAGAGGTAGCCTTTGCATGTCTAAGTAAGAAGACAGGCTTCCAGATGCACTCAAACATCTGGTCAGCCTTCAGCCAGCAGATAAGTCTAACCTCAGCTCTGCAGCTGTGTGCATGTGTGCTGATCTAAGAAGCCTGCCTGACTGCCAAATGCAGAACAGGCTGTTTGGAGGAATTTATTGGAAGCACATTGCCTATAAATTTCTCATACTAAAGACCCAGGGTCAGAAAGGTTAAAGACTGCTCTGCAATGGCTCATCCCAGGCAACCTTCTCCAGCAGCTCTCTAAGTCAAACCCAGGCTTTGGATCAGGCACCACTCACCAGTCCAGCACAGACCCATAGACCAAGTATACTCCAAAGAGCTCTTTTGACACTTCCACAGCACGTAGAGAGTCTGAAGCATACCTCAGACCTTGGTAACACCAGGCTACAACTCCAGATACTACAGGACAGTCCTGGAATGCACTCCTGAATCACAAATCACAAAAACTCACCTGAGACCATGGGAAGAAGGGAGAACAAATGCGATGCACCACCAAGATGTAAAGAAGATACATGGCAACAGATGAGTACAAATCTGACATAGATCCAGGAAGAACATACGAAAATGAATACGCAAATTAAAACAAGAGGGAAAACAAGACAGGATTCCCTCCTGTCATTAGTCCAGAAGGAAAAGCAGGGGGACACACTACTGTGGTGAGAAATGAACTCGAATTAGTCACCAGCCAGTAAGGAGGAAAGACAAGAAGTGCTGCTTTCTATATACAAGCAAGTGAAAAGACCGAAGAGGCACCTGGGACAAGGCACGAGGCTGGAAGAACAACACTCCTTCAGTCTGCACAAGTCTGATCGTGAATGGGGCAGCGCATAAGAAGAGCCAAACTGCAACACATGGTAAGGAACAAGTGGTCACCAGACAGCTTAAAACCTCAGTTCAGCTCCTGAATAAACCCAGCCAGAAGGCTCAAGCTCAGATAGATGGTACCTGGCTTCAACACGGATCATGAGCGCTGCTCTGGACTACTGCACACAGCCCAGCTAGAAAGGTGCGTGGCACTGCACCCTCACTTTTTTTTTCTCTGCAAATCCCCCCAGCTTTCACAATCAGATACGTAAAGCAGAATAATACTGCCAGGTATTAGTGGTACCACCGAGGAAACCACACAGGCCACCAGGCACAGAGCAAATGAAGTCTTCCTTCAAAGAGCCTGCAGCACAGGCAGAAGAAAGAAGGCTGAGACCTAGCAAAACTTCTCACACAGTCCCAGAGACCAAGACCTTACAAAGCTGAGTGGCTGGGCACTCTTGCTGGCACTTCCACACCAACAGGAGCAGTCATGATCTTTGCAACCCACCCCAAGCGCCATTCAGATCTCCCTTCTCAGAATTGCTTTGAAGTCAGCACGAGGGGCCAGAGAACAGGTCTCACCCATCACCTTTGATAGAAACCCTGCCCAGACTGTGCAGAGCAAGTTTCTGGGCACCAGCAGCTGGGTATCATCACCAGGTGACAATACAATGGGTGCTCACAAAGCTCACTTTCCTCCAAAAGGCAGCGTTACAGCTGATCAGGGCATGCTAGTGTCCCACACTCCTTTGGCATCTCCTTTTCTTTCAGGAGGCAGAGACAGGAGTCCCAGCACTGCTCTCCCTCCGCGCCAGACCCCTGCAAGCAGCCCAGTACTGCTTCGCGCAAGAGCGGATGGGGCGAAGTCCTTGGTGTGACTGAGCAGGTCTGTGCCTTCCGGCACTCTCACGTCCCTGTGCACCTCCCAGAGCTCACGCATGTTTTGCTGCAGCTTCAGAGAGGGCAAGGCAAGCGTATAATCTCTCCCCAAGACCGTAAAAAGGGAGCTGTAAACAGTGCTCTAGGTGGCTGTGAAATAGCACAGGAGCAGTGCCGAGGCTTGCTCAGCACTGCAGTACGCGCCGTCACTGGCAGCGCCTCTCTCTCACCTCACCTCCCTGAGAGCATGCAGCAGATAAACGTGCCACAACCCAGTTTTCCCTGGCAGTAGGGTCCTTCTACATAGCTGTTACACCAGAAAGGGGTGCTTTAAAAACAAGTTACAGTCAAAGTGGTGTCCTGGAGGCTTGGAAGAGCCAGGTTGTATAGCTCCAGGAATTTCACTTGCAGCAGCATAACCACAAAAAGTGAGGTGCATGTATAGATCAAGCTGCATATTTCTGTCTCCACTCCCCAGTTTACTGGTGGTACTCAATGCATTACTCATGGTGGGGAAAAACAAGGAGCAAGCGGAAAAAAAAAATGCGAGTCCCATATCCCACAACCTGCGCTCTAATCCCACAGTTGGTTGTCCACAGGTGGCACCGGAAACTCCTATGACCTCCTGCCTTCCTTCTATCTGCTTCAGCAGAACACAGGCTCTGACTGAGACGTATTTTCGTTATCTTTCTAACAGGTTTATTTTTTAAGATTTAAAAAAACCCAAGTCTCAGGTTCTACTCATTTTAACTAGCCCCAGCAGCCTGCTTTTCCCACAGTATTTACAGGTCCACCATAGGACGCAACCTGTAGTCTTCAAATACCCAAATACTACTGCGTCTGTCAGATATTACACATCATTTCAGGTGACACAGCAAAAATTCAGCTAGAAGAATGGTGCCAAAGTGGATCAGAGAATGTGTCATCCTTCTTCCAAGAAACTAGCTCAGATTGGGCTAAATGATGTACTTACTGTCAAGAATAAAATTGTGGTAAACATCCAGAAAATAATGCAGCAAAAAAAAACAAAGACTGCATCTAGTGGCAGAATCTGAACACCTAGAAAAGCAGCATGGTAGCTGAAAAACCAAGAAAATTCAAGAGGGATGGCTGTGGTGATATGGGGAGCAGAGACTCAGACGAGCAGGAAAACTGCTGTCCAAAGACTGAGGGACTGCATGTGAACTCCAGACATGGGAAACCTACCCCTGGTCTGCTTTCTTCTGCCTCACTTCTGCTTCCTTCCATATTCTGTCTGTCTCACCTACGTAGACTATATCTTTTCCAGCACAAACTGTGTAACTTGCTGAGCAGGTAGGTGGCCTCTGTGGCTTCAGTGTCTTTTAGGACCCATAACCCTCATACTCACCACTTGGCCCCATAGCCTCATCTTCCAAACCTCAGCCCAGGATTGCACTGTTCTTCGATCCACAATATTATCCTAATTTTTTTTTTGCTTGCTACGGAAGCCAGAGCAAGTGGCACAAAATATTTCACCCAGGCAGGCAGCCCTATAACCCTCCCTATATGGCTTTCTCCCTCCCTCTTATCTCTCCTGGTGTTGCACCTTGTCATGTTCATTTATACCTAACTGAGGCAAAGATTGTGCCTTTACTCACCACATGAAGTGCGCCATGCATCTACAGTAATGCACAAAGACATGCTAGGCACATTTTTAATAGCCATTCTCTTGAGCTTTTGCCCACCTGCATTACTGAGACTCTCAAACTCAGCTTAAGACTAAGCAGAACACGCCTGGGGATAAACAATGCACTGGCTACAACTATTTAAAGAACACACATTCAGTCTCTGCCAGAAATGAAAAATAAAAATCAAATTTTTAACTAAAAAGTCAGGAGTTGAAAGTGGACAGATTACTTGCTCTGTTGAAGTGCACGTAAGGGGAAAGGTAGTCACTGAAATTAATCAGCCCCCTATCAGGAACAACACCTCAGAAAATGCTAACCAGCTACAACCACAAGCATTCTGCTGTTCATCCCTGGATTCTGCCTCTAAATTTACCAATACACTCCAACATCATGCAAAAAGAAAGCACCACCAGACCACATGACTTAGTAACTGGAATATAACCCAAAGGATTCCAGCATACTTTATTTTAGATTAACTGTTTTCAAAGCCGTTCTTTTTTCCTATTAAAAAAAGAATGACAGGGTACATTACTGGTTGCAGCTTTAACTATAATTTGGAGTGATGATGAGAATGCCCTCTGAAGTACTGTACGTTCACTTCTTAAAATAGCAGCTTCTCTCTTTCAGGCACCGATTTACATATTTCTTTCGTGACAGAAGCTTTAGGCAACCTGACAAAAAGAAGAAAGGTATACCTGTAATCTAGAGGGGTAAAAAAAAAACAAAAAAACCAGATCCTATACAGAATTAAGATAAAAACAAACAAAAAAGCCTTCCCTGGTGATGCGGGGACAAGGAGGAGTATTTTTTTCCCCAAAGAGCTGGTGTGAATATTCATAAGGATGCTCAACAGCTTTGCAAACGAGGCAGACGCTGCCATTCCCAGACAGTGTGGTTACCACCACTGTTCTGATGACCCCAGGAAACAGCCTGCCAATACCAGAACTGCAGGTGGTCTCACATTTTAATGACAGAGTAATCAGCAGATAATGAGACACCATTAACGCATTTCACCTCCACTTTTGCCGGTAACTAGCACAGGTCCGGTCAACGGCTCCCGAGGAAAACCCCCCGCACGTCCCACCAAATCGGCCACCCACCCATTTCCACAAGTACCACTTCTTCTGCTCAGGCTCCCAGGGGCCGTCCCCTTCCTGCTCCTCGCTCCCACTGCCTACCTGCAGCAGACCCACGCCAGCCCACAGCTTCCGCCCTCCGTGTCCCCCCAGGGCAGGGGGCACTCACCCCAGAGCCTTGGCCTGGCTTCACGGCAGCGTCATGGCCGGCCACCTATCAATCCAGCTGACAAACTGGTTCCAGGCACAAGCCAACTGCTAAGGCACCCCCCCCCGGCCCCAGGGTGGGGTTCAGCTCCGTCTAACCCACGCTCAGACAGACACCTCCAGCGAGGCACACACAGCTCGGCGCAGGGCTGAGCCGGCAGTCACAGGAGGAGACATTTCAGCCCCTGCGGCTGCAGGGCGGGCGGCACGCTCAGCTGGAGGCAACAAGGCCCTAGACCAGGGGCTACAAGTAGGCGCAGGCACAGGTGAGAGACAGAGAGGTCACACTCCACCGCCGCGACGCCTTCTCGCACCTACCCTGCAGCCAGCCCACAGTGGCTCTGGCAGCTCCCCAGCCCGCAGGACTGCGCCTGCTTCTCCGGGCTTCCAGCTCTCCTAACAGCCACGCTAGACGAGGTAACCCTGCCCGGGACGTCTCATTTTTAGCGGCAGAGACGCCCCGCTAGCAAGTTTCACGCTGGCCAGAACATCACCCCCGGCTTGCGAGCAGGGACCCTCGGCGCCGCTCACCACCCACCAGGGCCGGGTCAGCCCGCGCCGCTCCCGCTTACCGCAGTCGGGCTGCTGCCAGCACACCCCGCGCACCTCACGGCCGCGCCCCCCGCTCCGGGGACGGC
>Ga0065711_1002029_pt1 | contig 37253 bp, 30 predicted proteins | sample Hoacrofraction12_FD_59098 | JGI IMG/M metagenome (GOLD analysis project Ga0065711, IMG submission 59098) | Hoatzin crop microbial communities from Cojedes, Venezuela - Epithelial fraction 12 v2 (version 2) | ecosystem: Host-associated > Birds > Digestive system > Esophagus > Crop | place...
GGGAAAAAAAAAAAAAAAAAAAAAAAAAGAAATAGATGCAAACTGGGTTCCAGTTGTCAGAGACTTTATTGCCGTAACTGTTCATGCCAGCACAGTCAGAGTGGTCCGTATTCTGTATACGAGCAGAACTGAAGATAGCCCCTGGAAACCTGTCTTTTTGAGGTGTCTCTGCTGTAAGCAGCAATTTCTCTGACGTGGGGTAAAGGAACAGAAATACATTTTAACCTAATTTATTCCCCCCAGCTTGTGAAACACATGTTGAGGATGTAAAAATCATTTGTCCAATGGATGCAAAGTCTTGGTAGCTACCTATGAATAAATGCAGTTGGCAGCTACCTCATTTTAAAATGAGCAACATTTTTTAAAAATGGACACTAACCATTTGCCTGAGGTTCAGAGACCTCAGGATGCCAGGTCTTGGCTGCTGCTGTTCCAGCTGCGTCATCTCTGACTTCAGCAATGCTACACCGATATACTCCAGCCGGGGAGATGGCCCCCCGTCTCATCCACGCTGCATTTGCTGCATAGGTACATGGCTTGCCAAAGACTTCAGCTTTGTGTTTGTGGCTCGGTTTATCAAAAGCAGAGCCAACGCAGGCAGTTGTAAGGGTGCGGCCACATGCTGAAATTTCACTGCTTACAATTTCTGTTTCAGATTAAAAGGAGATTAATTTCTGCTTTTCTGTATTTTATTTTGCAGATGGCAGGTAGCTCTTATTTGCTTGAGGACTTTTTTTACATCTTCTGTTTGAGTGCTTGAAATAGGTTAGCCAGTGTGAAGAAGTGGGAAGAGTTAATCCAAGTAGGAGAAGTTTTGACTACAGCTGGGTGAAAAATGGGCCAGAAAGTGTTTTATACATTTATCTTTGTTTCAACAAAGCCTATTTCTTTTTCATATTTCAAGTACATAAGAGGGGGTAGTCAACCTGAAATGGTTTATTTAATCCAAAATAGAACATCTTGGTTTTGGCCTGCTTAGTCCTAATAAAAGAAATAAATAAGAAGAGCCAGTCTTTAACTGAAAACATCTCCTAAACACCAATTTGAGAATGTTTCAGTTTGAGAATGGTGAAAGCATACATTTAGGCTCTAAAGAAAAAAAGAAAATATTATTTCTGGCCAAAAAAATCTTGTTTAAAAATAAGAAAAATCTGTTGGGGGAGAGAGAGGGAGAGTGAAGTCCACTTTTCTGGTGCTTGCAGTTCGGTCAATGGCAATGCTTGCTGAGCAGAACTCTGTCCCGTGTGGAAGATCCAGAGGCGCGCTCAGGGAGACAACTTCCCCAGCCATGTCACCTGTAGCTCAGACAAATCCGGTGCTCTTTAGGAGCTGGGGCCTTTCAGCCCGCCTTTGGTGCTCCCTGATGCTTGACCCGACTGATCTGAGGATGTCTTTGTGGCACCACACCAACACAGTGGCAAGGAGGCCACCTTGGATCCTGGGGATCTCTTCCTCAAGTCCTTGGTTTGGATAACTCTGTCCTGTATCGCCTTGATGGCTTTCCCAGCAGGCGTAAAACTCTCTCCTGGGGAGATCCACTGGGTTTGGCTGATTGTTGGCTGAGCAGGGCCACAGACCCCACACACGTTCTGCTGCCATGAGAAGCAGCGTCAGCCTGGTGGAGGCACCAAGGCTTGGGCACTGTCTTGGACAATTATTGCAGCCTGGAAGCCAGATGAAATCTTGATTGAATCTCGCTCATAAAGCGTAACTCACTGAAAACTCCTTGACTTACTTGCACACGTTTTTCTAATAAATGAGCCATGCAAATACTTAACCCTATTATTGCTTTTTAAGAGGAACATATTAATAGTTTATCTTCAATAGTACACTGATTGAAAGGTTATCCGTGGTTAATTACAGTTTATAATGAACAATGTAAAATCAAATAGATAATCAAAGGAGACCAAATACGGCAGGTGAGAACGGGAATACGGCAACAATGAACTTCCTGATTAAACATTTGGAGTGGGTGAATGAGCGATTTCCTGCAAAAGAGATCTTTGGGAAAACCTACAGACATCCCTGCATTTGCAGGCAGGTTTCTGTCAGGAATCAGACCCATTCTCCGGGAATCAGACCCTTTCCCTGTGAGCTCATGGCAGCCTGCTGACTTCGCTGACACCTCAGGTGCCACGGCAGCTGTGCTGGGCACCCTGGATCCTGTGGTATAAACCGCAGGGAACAGCCTGGTTGATTGTTCTGGAACAAATCGGCTCCAGATCTTTTAAATTCATTTCCTTTCAAAAGATAAATTGTGGCAGTCTTGTCTTTGTAGCTCAGAGGTGAAACATCAGAAATCGCATGCAACATGGAAAATCCTTGTTCACCAGCTGTTTCCATGACAGAGGCAGTAGCGCAAAACCGTGTCCCGGGCTTCTTGCTGACCGTAGGCCTTGCCAGTGTGCGGGATGTATCCACGCACTGGTGGAAAGTGCAAACAAAAGACTGCCTGAGAGCCTGAGCATCGCTGGCAGGAAGGGAGGAGGCAAACTGGGTGCTCGTTTGCCATTCACGGGAGATGCAAACCACCACCATCAGTTCATCCCTTTGCTGTCTTCTCATGGTGCCACTCGGCATCTTTTCCTGCTCACTCAGTCCCCATTTTTTCACACCTGTTACAGCCTACCATCTATTAAAGACCTTTCCCTGTTTCTCTTTCCCCCCTGCCTGTGCACTGGGTGGCTTTCCCTCTCCCCACGCAGGCAGGTGGCCGGGGGCTGCACGCTGCTGCCCGTTCCGGCTGCAGGGAGGGATGCTCAGCCCAGCACAGGGTGGGAAGGACAGAAGAGGGGGACGGGCGCCGTTGCCCAAACCCCAGCCCTGCTTGTGGCTGTTGCAGGAGGGTTTCCACAGTAGCTGGGGTGGGGGGGAAAGCCGGCGAGCAGCTGTTTTTACAGATCCCAGGAGCCCGCGTAAGTGTTGTGTGTCTGTAGTTGGGCATGAAGCATGGGGAGTCCTGGAGTCATGCGCTTCCATTCTCCTGCTCCCTCACTGATTATCTTCTGCCTTCCAAACTTAGGAGACATGGGCTTAGGGTCTCTCTCAGCTTAAAAACTAAAGAAAGAAAAAAAAGAAAAAAGATTGTTCTGGCTTTTGCGGCATGCGATGTAGAGTGGGAGCAGCAAACCCTTGGCACGGCAGTCGCAGAAAGCAGAGCTGTTTGCTGAGTCAGGCCCTTGATGAGCTGGCAGCGCCGCATCGGCCGTCTGGTATTCATTGTCGGCAACTTGCAGTCTCAACTTCCTACATCATCTCTTAATCCTCTAAAAGATGTGTTTCTCTGACTCAGAGCTGAGCGTGCTCTCACTCCCTGGCCGCTGAACGTGTGCCTTTCCGCGGAGTCACAAAGCACTGGGTTGACCTGGGCCACCGCTCTGCCACCGTCGCTCCTGGGTGATGTCTGTCTGTCCTGCACGCAGACTGTCCACCACTGAGCTTCCTCTGGATGGTACACAGATATCTCCAGCCTGTACCTGTCCCTGTGGTTGGAAAGCTTTTCCTACCAGCTAAAGCATACTGACCCCACACTCTCGCTCTGCTGTTTCTGCTGTATTCAGTGTGGCATAGAGGGGTGGTTTTTTCCTGCCATGCCATCTCCATCAGTCTTGTCTTCTCTAGAATAAACCGCACCACACTTTCAATCTTTCCTTCAGAATAAGTTTTTCTTGACCTCCTTGCTTTTCCCTTGGGCTTTCTCTGCTTGCTCAAGATCCGCTGTGCTAGAAGACACAGTTTTTCCTTGGACAATCAGCGTTTTCTCATGGACCCAGGAGATTTCATTGCAGGTGGTAAAAAACCTTTACACTTGAGCCAGATCAAGCTTTCTTGTTACAAAAAATATTGCTATTTTCCCCCATGTTCTTGACTCGGCCTATAAATCTGGGATTTGGCTGCATACGCAAAAGTAAATTAATGGAACTGGTACTAACTAGCATGAAAAAATAAGAGGGCAAGGAGTTCTTGAGAAAGAAAGGATATTTCTAAATCAGGATAATATCCTGCTCATTGTTTAAGAACTAGCAGATCTTCATATAATAGAAGGTTATATAACAAAGCTTCAGTTAATGTAAATAGGTACAGCTCTGTGATGGAGTTATGCTGAGCTAAATCAGTGGGAAATTTGTCCCTGTGATGACATTTTGGGAGATTTAAAGGAAGAATATCCAGTTTAAAAATCACAGTTGTATGAGTTTGGGGTTATTTTTTTAATTAATGTTAAAGTCCTAAGAAACATCACTGAAAGAGAGCAGAGAAAATTTTTCTTCTGGGTTTTCATGTTTGCTTGTTTGCTGGTGTGTTTAAACTGAGCCTTTAACACCACTGCATCCAAATACAGCGCATTATTATTTGTGTGGGTCCCCCTGTACCTGGAGAAAGAAAAGCCTCTTTAAAATGGGGAAGGCAAGTAAAGAGCCCTAAAGCTGGGTGAAAGAACCAGGAGAAGTGCAATACTTGAAACACATTTAACTTTATTGTTAAAACTGACTGAACTGAATCTAGGTGAGAAACCTGTGGAGAAATTAGGAAACTGTCCTCATCCTTGAGGACATGTTCAAACACCACTTCTGCTCCCAGGTCACTTATTACTGTTCTAATCATTGGAGTTAAAGGTTGTTCCAAACTGAAGAAGGAAAAGGAAGGTTCATTTAAATACCGTACAGATGAATAAATGCTATTACCTCCCCCACTCCCAGAGGTGTATTTTCTAATCAAAGTACTGCTACTATACTATTTGCTGGTCCCAATTCAACCATACACTAAGTAGAAATAATGCTATTTGCATTTACAGACTTGCACAGCAGTGGAACTACTCTGCCAGCATTAGATACAAAAATTACAATGGGGGCATTTTTATTGCTAATTGAATAATCACTTTATGCAAAAGTAGTGTAAAATTACATGAAGTGTAAAATATGATTAGTAAGGGCAGTTACTACATTTAATAAACTGCTTTGTTAGAGAACTTTTCCATTGAACTAGAATTAGTTTTAAGTCCTTTAAGTCCTTTCCCTATATTGTCTCACAGTACAATGCAGCAGTTAATTAGTGGCACAGCTGACTGATTTTATTGTACACTAATTTAAAAGAAACAGTTATGGAATTGTAAAGTAGAAAAGTGTGCATGTCTATATATTGCTACAATTGCTATCATTTAGATGATAACATACAGACCTCGAGAAAATCAATTACAAATAAACACTGAGGAGACTGATTTCCAGTGATGTCAGGGTATTTTTTTTCTTTTCTCTACATGGGAGCATGCAACAAAGTTGTTCGTTGCTTTTCCTTCTCCCACCCTGTTTTTCTAAACTGTTGTGTGAAATCCTGTTCTGAAATTCTCCTTTTCCCGTGGTGTTTCAATGAGAGTAATTGATCTCCTGGCCTTCTCCGAGGGGGACTGTGCTAGCAGAGCGGGTTGTCCTCGTGTTATTTCAGGAGAATTATTTATGGGAAAAGAGCTAAGGAAATAGGGTTGTTACTAAAGACTTGGGAATGGAGGAAGACGAACAGAACTGAAGGTTTTAAATCAAATAAAGAATGAGACTGAAGGAAAAAAAAACCCACAGCAAGTCACGGGATCTGGTTCTGCTGTTGCTTCACACCAGTTTGCTGTCACTGACCTAAACACTTCTATACAGTGACAAGGCGAGCTTCAGAGTCTGTGTTATTACTGTACATGATAGGTTTGGGCAAAAAAATAGGTATGGGAAAAAAAAAATTGTGAAATACATGTACATCCTAGGATAGATCTCCAGCTGATGGTAAATGACACAGATCTCAGAGTTCAGCAGAACTGATGTGATTTGGGCTTTTGGAGGGTCTGGTGTGTTTCAATTTTTGGTATTATGAATAACTGGTAATTAAGTAAACTGTTACTACACCTGTTTCACTATCTTGTGTACAGCTTTCTATTTTTTTGGGGAAAAATACTCTATAGGTTTAGCTCAACCCAATGCAGAAATACCCATCAGATTGTCTCCATTTGCTGGATTTACACTGTCACAAAATGAACCCGAATCTCAGTCTGGTGTTTAGGTGCTTTGAAATAAATCACTGAATTGCAGCCTTGATATCTTGCTTCTTTGACTCACTGCCCAGTGGACCCCTAACTCACCAAAGTGGCTTTTTCAGCCTTACACCCTTCCTTGTCTTGTGGGTAGGACAGATGAACAGACACTTTTGAGGAAAGATGTTGGAAGTTGCAGCTAAGCTCATGTCAGTCGGTTCTTGAATGTTTTGGAAACCTGCTGTACATTGCTGTATCTTTTATAAATCATCCAAGTGATCATTGAATGGGAAACTGCAAGAACAAGTAACCCAGCCACAAATTAACGATGAAGCATAATGAACGGCCACTTACCTGAGCGATTGACATTTTCATCCAAAGCATCCTTTCTGTTCAAATATCTGTCTGAATCGCTTCCCCAGGATTTCTTTCGATGATTTGAATCTCTTGTTGGCCGAATAATTTTTGCTTCCTGCAGCATTTCGGATAAATGAGATTGTACCACGAGAAAAGCAGAGCTAACACCATTCCAGTGGAGAATTTCTTGGCTCCACAACTTGTCTTTTCTCACTTCAGAGACTCTCCAAGTAACAGAACATATAATATAGCCTTTTAATGTGCGCATTGTTTCCAGCCTTCCTTCTAATGGCAGTGTTGTAAATTGAACTAACCGTTTGGTCATGTTTTAATAATTAACACTTTGACACAAAAGAGTCTTTTTGGTATTCTGTCACTGAGTGAAGTTTCATAGGTAATTTAAAAAGTCTGTTTTGTCAATCTGCTCTGTAGTTGCAAGGAAAGAGATTCTAAATTAAACCTAATGGGCCATGTTTTTTTTAAAAGGGCCTCAACCCAGTCTTAATTTGTGCCTGTAATACCATGGTCTGATATGTGTGATTTTACTGCCTCTCCTTTGTAATGGCTCTGCAACAGTTGCTGTTCCTGTTGTAGCCAGAGGCAAAGCTTTGCCTCAGGTCATGTTCCTGGTGCTGGAGGCACAGCCCCTGCTGCCAGGTGGGATATCTGCCTGAGGCATGGCCAGTGGCACCCCCTTCCCCCTCCTGATTTAATTGGAAACAGGCTGGTCTGGTCGATTTGCCAGACATTTGGGTCTAAGGAGTTGGTTCAACAAAGTGTGACCAGAGCAGGGAGGTCGTAGATGTTTCATCCCTGGAAACATTCAAGGTCAAGTTGGACAGGGCTTGGAGCAACCTGATCTAGTTGAAGATGTCCCTGCTCATTGCAGGGGGGTTGGACTAGATGGCCTTTAAAGGTCCCTTCCAACCCAAACTGTTCTATGGCTCTGTGATTCTACGATCCACTGGCTAGAAACTGCATTTCCCATGGTATAGTCAGCACATGTCTAACAGAAAGGGTACCACTGTAAACCTTGGGGTGGTTGCCTAGTGCTTCTTTGTTCAAGCAGTGCTTGATCTAAAGATATATGCACATAACTGCATGTCAGGCATGTACCTGAAGGGCGTAACTTAAAAGGTTGTTCTCCTTAGCTTTATATCCATAGTCAACTGAAGGAAAACATGCTCCAGCGCATATTTGCACTCTGGAAAGTATGAGAATCCTTTGCGTAAAGAGACGCCCTTCCCAACATAAACACCTGTCATAGGAAGCATGGATACTCCCCTTCTCATGCTTGCTTCTGTGATTGAACAGAAGTGACATTTCTTTGTTCCTTGCGTGACCATAAGGCATAAAAAAAATGATTTGTGCGGCATCTGCTACGGCTTTCTATTGCCAGCTTCTGTGTCCCTTCCTCTTCCTTGTTTTATTGCTCCAGAGCTACAAGGGACCCTTTGGGGTAGGTAGGTGGGTTTATGGTCCACAGTCAAGTGCTCTGCAGAGAGAGATACCTTGGCTAGTTTTGGACAGAGCACGGTGGTACTGGAAGTGGTCTACCAGGGTGCCAATGGATGGGGAAATCAGTCTGTGCAAGGCTCTGTGCTGCTGCTTCAGATGGGTTATGGTGGTAGCCAAGCCACTTGTCCTGAGCAGGGCCCAGGACTCTCCCAGAAAAGTGCAGCAACTCAGATGAAATAGGTAATTTGGTGGCAAAATTAGAGATAAAATAAAATTCTGACCAGGAGAATGGTGTGTTGCTCACTGATGTATTACCAGAGAAATAACAGTTTGCAAAGATTTAATCCAGAAAAAACTAACTACAAGGACCACACCCACAATATGAACTTAATTTGCCAAATAACCCACTCTCCTTATGAAATAAATAAATACATAACCACAATGCCGCAATGAAATGGAAAAAGCAATTTTGCCCAGAGTATGTTGTTCCTAAAGGCACACAGGGCAAAGCTCAGAGCCCACCACACCCAGAAGTCAGGACAACAGTGAGAAATGAAATGCCAGAAAAATAATGCAATCTTGTAATAAAAACCCAGCTCACACACACACACACACACACACACAAAAAAAATTACTTCTTTCCTTCCCACCCTTCCTTCTGTTTCTCATCCTAAGCAGATTTCCAGATAGCTGCTTAGCTGTATGGAATTTGTGAAGAGAAATCCAGATCCCGGGCAGGTACAGCACCCCTGCTCATCAAAACTAGTCCCGATCCCTTAGCAAGTAGCTCAGCACCCAGCACTTAGCCAGTACTCAGGGTACTGAGTTCTTTGAAGGAGTAGTGTAAACTCGCATGCTTTGTTCAGCTGAAACTCTGGCAAAATGGTCTGCTCTCAGCTAGTCCTCTTGCATCGCTTCTTGCTGCTCACCCATTCCTGCTAACGTCTTTCTCTTGCAATCACAGAACACACAGTTCAAATGTAGGCTTTGCTTTTTTTCCAGCTAGACAGATTTTTTCTTAATCCGAGATTATGTTACTGTTGGTTTTGATATGTCAACAGTCAAAATACACTCAATGGTTGGGACTTCTGGAGGTGTTCTTGGTTGGCTGTGTTACAATGGACAATGGCATTCTTATCAGCTTCAGCAGGAGTGGAGTTGAGACAGTAATAACTCCTAACTGGAAATCCTGTCTTTTGTGTCAACATTTTTTTTTTTTCTTTTCTTCACAGTCTGAAATAAATCTGACACCACTTTCCCTCTCTCTCTCCTTGTTCCTACTCAGTCATGAGGGTACAGTGGGTCTGCTGCTATTCCAGTATACTTCAGTGCCACATACCATTGCGTGTATCTAACTGTTCCTTTAGTATCACATTTTTAATACATTTATACCCTTAATTAGGAGGTTCTTATAAAACCAGGGCAGTCATCCTTATTTTTAATATGAGCTTTGTCAGGAAGTTGAACTCCATGTAAAGGCAGTGAACACAGATGTGTGGGCTTGTTTGGGTTATTTTGCTAGGGGACACTGATGGAGGAAATTTTTGAGCAATGATGACACTGAGACTACCACAGTCAATGTCCATGCCTTAGAAGGGGGACCCTGCTGAAAGAGCTGGGTGGAAGGAGCCAGACATCCCTCTGAAGGGGCTGACACATGGGCAAATGTGTTGGTGGATTATTGCTTAATGCCACTTACCAGGAGGAACGAGGCAGCGGGGTCTTCTGTATGTGTTGCACTGAATGCAGCCTGCTCCAAGGTAAGTTTGTTTAGGAGGAGGGAGGATGCTTGACTGATACCTCTCCCCAAAATGAAAACATTTTGCTTTGGCCTGCACTCCAGGGAAGAGTGGCATGTTCCAGAGCAACAGCACAGTTGTAATAATGAAAGAGGCTCCAAAGTCTCAAATTCTGCTCCCGCCTGGCCAGTGTCCCAGCACTGCAGTCCCCAAGTAGCAAAAACCATGAGTCAGCTCCCCCTCCCTCCCCAGAATCCTGCTCGAGTGCAGTCAGGTCATGTTTTCAAACTTTCCTCTGCAAACAGGAGGGATGGAAACTTCTCCTGTAGGAATGAAAGTTGAGGTTTGTGTTCAGTTTCTTCGTTCCAAGCTAGGACTTGAATACCAGCTTTACGTTTGTGAAACGCTGGATAAATCAGGAGAGCTGGCGGCAATGGGGAATGTTTTTATGCTGGTTTTTGTGGGGATGGAGTCCAAACTACACCCCAGGATCTGAACGCTTGTGGGTTTGAAATTCAGCCTCTCACTTTTGAAACTCTTTCTATTCTGAAATATATTTTGAAAATAAAAAAATAGTATAAAGCATATGTAAATGGCACAGTATAATGCCATGAAGAGACAGTTAAAAACTGCCCAGGACTTTTTAGCATAACTTACTAAATGTAATGTGGGAAGTAGGTTTTCTTAAACAACTATTGGATGTTCTCCTCTCTTACCCCAAAAAGTAACACTAGGTGAGAAAAAAAACGACTTTGGATACAGACAACAAGCTGATTTGGGGACTAGCAGGAAGTATAGCTATACAACTGCTCAAGGGCAGGTTAAGTTAGATTTTGTGGCACACTATGCTAATGAAGCTGCCTTCTTGCCAATATTTGAGCAGGAGTGTCTAGAGCTAGTTCAGGTATCTTAACGAGCAAAAAGAGAAAGCAAGGATGAGTGCAAGGAGACTGAAATGTGACACTTTCCTCTCCTTGGCAGGGGCAATCTGCAATCCATGGCTCCTTGAATATTCCTGTCTTTGAGTCTTAAATGAAAAAAGTCATTGTACAGTTTCTTTTTAAAGAGAGAAACGAGGGAGTAGGACTCAATACAAAACCAGTGCACCTTGGGATGAATGAATAATGGAAGAGCACCACTGCTGCGGCCACATGTGGCATTATTTACTCATGTCACTGTAAATGATTAATCTGGAAAAGCTGCATTTGAACAAGTGAGATTGATGAGAGCTTTACAGGCTATTTTTGTGTAATTTAAAACCGTGCCTATACTGGATGGTAAAAAGAAGAATGAAGATGAGACAGCCAGTGCTGTCAGCTTTTCTCCCTCCTGATTCAGTCTTTGGCTGTGCCCTGCCTCTGCTCCAGAAAGCCAAGGTTTTGGATGAAGGATGGAAGTAGAAAAACAGGAGGCTGTGGGAAGGTTTTGGTCTTGACCACACTGGCAGATACAGAGATATTTGAGGTCACTCTTCCACGTTAACCCTGGAGCTTGTAGTGTGGGGAAAGTTGGGCGATGGTGGATGCAGAGACACCTGAGCTGGCTGGATGTGTGCTGGGGGGAGCAGATGCAATTTAGCCATGTTTGTCTGGGCCCAAACTAATAAGTTCACAGTGTTGACACTTGCTATCTCCTGTGCGGTGTCCAGGTTTCTGAGACAAGTTGCATCTGGACCTCATCCTGCTAAAGAGGTGGGTGTTAAGCTGTGTCCAGAGCTCTCTACCAATGTACCTATCCCTGTACTCCAGTTCTTCATACCCTGAAGATATGTCTTTAAGGTTGCTTAAATTTGAAGGCCCAGTTTTCATAGTTATTTGAAGCAAAAGACAGGTTACACGTAAAGGTCTTCTATAGCCCAGCAACAATTTCCAGAAGATAAAAAGAGCTGTTCCTTAAGCATCTGTTAATAATTTGTAGGGGACGTGGGAAATAACAACAGTCAAAAGGTGACCAAGAAACTTATCATGGATGAATTCAACCAGAGGACCATTTGCAGCTGATCTCCTGTGGCCAATAACAAATTTCCTTAGTGTTTCTATAAATAATAATGTTGTTTTCTCAAAACAGGAAGTCCCGTATCCAGTACAAGGTAACTTGATAGTGGACTTCAGTCTGCTGAATGAGAAAGTGTTAGTTACAGACCCAAAAAAGTGCAGTTACTGAAGTAACAGAGATCACAGTCTATTTAAATTTGCTTTATACAAGTGAAATAGTGCATTGACCAGAAATCTGCACATTTGGAACTTTAACAGGGACAGTTTTCCAAAGCTTAAAGCATTTGCTGGCATAACTGACTAAGCATATGTATTTTAAAGTGGGGAGGCGCTGAGGAAAAATCAGGAATTGTTGAAGAATATTGTACTAGTTTTTCCAAACCCCATGATTCCATCAACAAAAAGAGTTATGTAGAACAACAACAATAAAAAAATTCCATAGTTAAACACAGAAAGAATAATACAGTAAATAATATGGTAAGAACAAAACAAAAGTCTGATCCCAATGAAATTAAAAAAAGATAAGGTATTTTTTAAGTCTGTTAAGAGCCAAACCAGTTCTCTGCCAGGTAAAAATTGACTGCTAGATACATATGATAAAATCATGAACACTAATACAAGAAGGCAGAAAGGCTGATAAATACTTTTTATTTGTTTTTATCTGTGCCTGTCCGGAATACTGGGTTGTGGGACAGGAATTTTATTAGCTGTAACAAAGAGGGATATGAGTTGCCAAGGGGAGCTGCTCCAGACCCAGGCCAATTCGCAGCAGAGCAGCAGATCTCAGCGCACAGGGGCTTTCTTGAGGCAGAGAAATGCCAGGACCGCAGAGAGACCTGACAGGAGCCAGCAGCTCTTGCGGGATATGCTGACGAGGCCTGGGCATTGACACACCAAATATGGGGTTATAAATAACTTGGAACCCAGGGGAAGATTCAGACCTCCTGAAATCTTCGTGAGACGAGACTCAAGGAACTTAATGACAAGCTCCGAGCTTAGTGACAAGTTTCCTGGTTTGAAGAGGTACACATTTCTCTCCTACCAGAGATGCCTGAAGCTTTCTGAGTAGATGGATGTTGCAGAGTGCACTGTTAGCACTCCAGAACTTGTCCTTAGTGAAATCTCCTAGTTTTAATTTCAGATTCATAAAGCTACCTAGCAAGATAACCCAGAGCATTAAAGTTTTTCTGGACTTCTGTTACCTAATAGTAGTTTTCATGGTGGTTGTCTAGTTATAGCAGTAAGAAAATTTTTTTGAAGAAGATGGATGTGTTGGGACACCGTTTGAGTAAAAACACTCCTGGAAATATTTACACCAGACTCTCAAAGTCAGGTTCAGTGGATTTATTTCCCCTCGGTTAAATAAAAACTGTCTGTCTCTTTTCAGGAAAAACAGCACTGTGGGCAGAAATCTATACTGCAATAGGTGAAAACCAGCAGGTCAAGCCTGCCTTTGTCCTGTATCAACTAGTATTAGCTAATGAATCCTTCAGCTGTGAAGATTTCCATACAATATGAAACTGAACCAAGATCAAATCTGTGGTTTAGGTGCAAAGTCTCTGAAGCCCAGTAAGCACATTACAACCATTTCAACTAGTCAAGACCTTCTGTGTTTTGTTGATCTGTCTGCCTTTGACTTAGATATAAAGGCTAAACTGATTTGGGGTTCTCATTTCATAAGAGCCCACAGATTAGAGGAATACATGTGGCAATATTTGTTCTGTTCAAACTCAGAGGTTTGAAAAATCAGCTGAAAACATTTTCTGAGAAGACCTATTTCTTGGCTATAATAGATGTCCAGTATTCTGGGCTTTTTCTTCCCTTCTCCAAGAAAATAACTTTCACCATGCAAGAATGCAAGCCCTTAACTTTTTTCCTAAGGCCTACATCTTGATATGCTTGCTATATGATACTACCACGATTCCTCAAGGAGTAACGTGATAGTTTTCAGCAAAGGAAGGCTATCCAAACTTATCCAAAATGTAGCATTTGGAAAAGTAATCTGTATATCATTTCTCTAAAAGAGACAACTGTAATCAGAATGCAAATAGCTGGTCTTCTTAAGCTTCCCTGAAAATTTCATAGACAACTCAGATCAATATGATTTAAGGGTAAGGATTTGCATTTGCATGACTCAAAGTGGAAAAATGAGCTATAGATCATGAGCTCAGGCTCTTCTGACATGAGATTTCTTTAGTTTGATAAAACAGGACATGATATTTTGAGAGGAACTGGGCAAAAGTGACATTGCCTGAGTGTAGAGTAGGAGCCTATTCACTAACAAAGGAATGCAGAGATTTTGGTGACTGCATCTTTCTCAAGCTGCTGATCGAATTCCTGCATTTTGCAACTATTGCTTTAAGCACTAGTGGAAGAGTGGCATTTTTAAAACACTAATTCCCACCTGCCTGGGTTTCTTCATTGAACTCTGTCAACAAATGTCTGCAACGAACTTTACGAGCAATTTTACATGAAACATTACACTGAAATATCTTGAAAAACCAAATGATTGTTTTCTTACATGTTTTACCCCTTGCTCTTTTTCGTTGCCTTCATGTTCCTCTTCCTGTGTAGATGTGCGGCCACTGGATGATTTTCCCAAGCTCCAGGGCTCAGGCCTTTGGTCCAGACTCCCACTGATGATGGAGGGCTCAAAGGAAGAATACCAGCAGCTTTGCCTTCTCACAGAGGGTGAGTTTCAGCAAAAGGAAGGGGAATTTGAGTTTTCTGGAGTTTGTCAATAAACCTCTAGGTGAAACTGAAGAATTATGTTTGCACTTCAGGTCAGATCTGCTGAGAAATGCCTGTGAACACCAGTACATTGGAGAAATGTATTCAAGAACATTTCATCCTTGTGAAAATATTGCCCTGTTACAACCGCCAAGGTCACTGAGACCCAGAATGATCTGCTGGTCACAAAAGTTAAAGATGCTTGACAGCTACTATAATTAAGTTATGAGCGCTAAGAGAATAGGGGAAACTGTTTTCTCACAAATATTTATTTGAATTTAAAAGTGACTTTAGACATGACCATGCTCAGAAATCCTCTAAGTTCATTTTTTTTTTCCTCCTTGAAAACATTCAGATGCTGAAGCTGGATGTGAGTGCCCAGGCCATCCCAGTTTCCACAGCCTTTCACTCCAGCCCGACTGAAGAACAGAAGCAACGTATCTCAGGCTTGCATCAAACACAGTGGGCCGTTTGGATATTTGCAACTATCTGTTTGCATCTCATGGGCAAAATCCAGGCTATTGCCTGGGTGAATTAACAGACAGACAGAAGAAGAAATGTATTTTGAATTCCCTTCAGGGCTTGTTTGTGGATGAACGGCCAAAATAAAAGAATAGCAACATTTGGATAAATTGCCTTGATATCAGTAACTATTTGTTTTTGTATCAATGGATGTCTTAGGGGAAAAGCTTTAATATTCTTATTGCCTGTCCATTTGGAAATGCTCTTTTGTTTGCTTTAACTTCTGCCTTTTGGATTTTGGTTATTTTTCTTTTTTCCCTCCTGAAATGCTGAGTTAGCAAGGTCACAGACAGGTACACGCAACGTCCAAAAACCTACTATCTCTATGACCCAGCATAAAATGGAAAAGACATGTTGCATTACTTTGTGATTCTGATTACAAGAAAATCCACAACACTGAGTGTCAGGGAAATCAGAAGATGACCACAAAACACAGAGTGCACACATATGTGAAACTGAAGTGCAAGCGATGGTGATATGATAGGTTTTGTGTGGCGTACAGGGTTGCTGTGTCCCCACACTAGGTGTTTACCAATTTTCTGTTGTGGTTTACAATGGAGATATATAGAGGTTAAAAAAGATGTGCAACAATAAGTGACAAAAACTCTCCAGCTGTGTCTCGTGTGGTATTTTAACACACACTGTATAAAGAACATTCAGCATCTTAAGCACAATTAACCTGCAGCTAGCTGAGGGATTAAACATGACTATTCTCAACTTGAATGACCCTTTCCCCTAAATAGAGCTGCCCATTTAGCGCCCTTAATAAATACAAGGATAATTTAAACCATGTGGCTGCAAATTGAAAACATGGGCTTTTGAACTATGTATTTTCTTTCTCATGTTGGAACTCCTCCCTGGACATAGACTCACGTCCCATGATCTTGTAAAAGACCAATCTGTGTATCTTTTTTATTAAGTGTTTCATGATATGTATTTTTTCAGCTCCACTGCAGTGGATGCATCTGAAAGATGTATTCCGTTGACAGTACACAATAGCCTCAAAGACTCTTGATCCATTTATCAACTCAAACTAATAAACAGAGGATAATATTTCTATGAAAAAGAATGGGTTTTAAAAGAAGCTTGACACCTTGGTAGAATACATCAATTAAGTATATGGAGAAATCAGAGGAAAATGGGGATCTTACTTTCTTTGCTAGCATTAGAATTAATAAAAAAAATATTTAATCTGTCCTTCAACAGGAAAAAAATAGAGTTCATTCCCAGCTCGCATACCTTGTGGTTTGAGCTGAAGAATGTTACACTCAAGTCTATATTCAACTACTGGTTTAAATTATAGCCTTTAGAAAACAATCTACCATTCACTTTAATTAATATCAACAATCACGGAGTCAGTTGGAAAAAAACCCAACATAACACTACATTCTAATGTAAAATTAAAAATGTTTCTGTCCATTATTTTTTTTCATAAAAAACATCAAAGAGTCTCATCTATTGGCAGCTTTGGTACTGCATAACCTTAGGCTTCTTTCATGTTGATCCAAGGAAGGTTCAAAACCAGTTTTCTCTAGTCAGTGGCCCATGAGACACATCTGGCCCCATCATCCCATCTGTGGTCAGGAGAGACACAAAGTGCTCTGCTAGACTATTTTACCACAAATGCTCTTTTAGTACCTTCTTCCCCTGAGACAAAGTCCTTGGACTTGTCTCTCCTACCACTGTTTTGCAATTTATCTCTGTGGAAAAAGTAGTTGCTGAGGTTCCTCTCCAGTACTGGGCCAGAGAAGGCACCTTTCAGGATTCAATCTTGGATCCTGTTGGGTGCCTTGGCCAGGGCTTCTCCTGTTCAAACTGGCAATGGCAGGCAAAGGATCCTGTCCTGCTGATGGAATATTCTTGCCCTCAGCTGAAAGGTCCAGATGTCACTGAAAACACAGTGGTAGCAAACCGAAAAAGCAAAGGAGAATGTTTTGCTCTGCAGATCTTGCGTGCAAGTATCATATGCAGCTGAAATGGTTCAACATTACATAGTGGAGAACAAATCTGGCCTCTGAGGAGTTCAGTGGGCAGATTTGCAAATCTCCAACTGAGTGTGTCTGCTGTGTTTGTCTACTAGGCTGGTGCTAGGGATTTATACAAATAACATTTGTATTAGTTAGAAACTTGTCTTCATATTGTCAGTCTGGAATCTGTGCACAGCCCTTGGATCAACAATACATCTCTTCTACTGATGATCTGCTGGAACAAACTGAGTAATATTAGGTCCAGTATACCAAGGGTTTATGGTAAACTATTAGTTTTTGGCTCATAAGGTAAAGCAGTTGCAGAGACAACATTTTGTGAACTATATTCCCCTTGAATAGCAACATTAATTTCTGTTTTGTTATTCTATAACACTACCACCTGTACAAAGCTCCTCTGTGAAACACAAATCTGCAGCACAGTCTGCCGAAACATAGCCAATTGACGGTAATTAGCCAAGCTGAGAAGATATTTTCAACTGTTCTTCTGCCTTCTAACAATGCACTGAACACATTGGGACTCTACAGTTGTGTCAATACTATGGTCCGTATCCCCCTATCATTGAAAAAAATTGTCCACAGTGCATTTCTTACATTTCTTTGCATCTCTTTTGTGAGGGTGTAGGATGAGAAAGGAGAAGTCTCTGCCTTCAGGTCTTAAGAAGAGTGTGCAGGATCCGACGCATCCCCTTCCCAGCTCTGCAATGCCCAGAGGCCTTGCAGAGTGATGCAAGTAACAGTTCTGTCCACCCTTGGGAAGCTAGCCACTGGGATGTTCAGTATTGCTTGTTTGGGTCACTGCGTAGTGCCTCAAGTTCAGTAAGAAATCTGCTACTAGTGTATTGTCAGCTTATTCAATTTGTCTTTTTGAGTTTTTAGAAGGTGGTGGGGAAGCAGTTCCTAAATAATATGTTTTCTTGCAAGGCTCAAAAATGATAACTGGCAATTTTGCTTGACTAACCAGGAATGCAGTTAATACATTTTTCCTTCTTTTTTCATGGTTTATTGCTTAAAATTTTATGACTGCACATTCATGTACAATAACTTTTGTGAATGTTCCTTACTTTGTGCATTGCCCTCCAATCCCATTCCCAAAGCCAACAGACTGCATTTGTCCTCAAGTGGGAAAGTAAAAGAGGTAAATGCATGAGGTGACTCAGTCCTGCAGCCCCTTGGTTCATACTTTCAAGTCTAACAGAATCATGGTCCCATGCAGTTTGCTGGTAAGTGAAATCTCTTCTCAGGTGTCAGAGTTACGTCACCTCCATAGCATCAGGAAAACTTTGGTGTCTGATAGCAAGGGACAGGAAGGTTGCATTACCTCTGTCAGAAAGGCTGCCAAATAAAAAAAAGCAATGTTGAATGCTCTTAAGTTACACATATGATATGGATCGTTCTAGATGTGGTTCAATGCTTTGCTGAATGGGGCCCTTCCTGAGTTTCTAAAATTGCAGGTTTTCTGTGGGTGTTTTCTCTTGGCCTTGCCTCTGCATTTGTGTTCATTCCACTTCAGTGCTGTTTCTGTACCCAAGGAATACCTACTCTCAACAAACAAAAAGAGAGATGTTGATGGCGGCAGTTGATTGAGCATCATCTGATGGTTACCAAAGTTTAAGTTTATGCTTCTATCAAATCCTCCAACTTTGAAATGGAGATTTGTCTTGATTTAGTTTATTCCTTATGGTATCAAAATGTGGTGACAGCTTAAAAAAGAAAAACAACATTCTGCTTCAGGGAGCAAAACCAGAATACAGCTTTTTTAATGGTTTTAATTATATTACAGCACTGTTGGTCTTTTTTCTAAGTATTCACTCCTCATATTTTTCTTTTCTTAGTAGCCAGTTGACAAGGGGAAGCTCTTATTCCCTCTTCATATTATTATGTTCAGCTTTGTAAATTCCAGTTGGAAATATTTTGTTTATCAGAGCTATATGAAGAGTTGTTAAGTGGGTCTTCATTAGCTTCAGCTTTTAAAAGACCCATTTGGTTAAAGCAAAAGCGTAGCACTCCTCTTTTTCTCTGCTCTCACATTGATTCTCCTGGTAGAAAATCCTCATCTCTGTGCAAAGGAGAGAGATGACATCAGAATCCGTGCAAGGAAATCCTGCAGAGTGAAACATTTCTGGTTATAAGCAGTGGTAATAATGAAATAGCTGAGCAAGAGCCGTGGCAGCTCAGCCACACGTGGCTGGCATCTCTGCTTTCAGGCCTTATGTGCCACAGTCTGGTGCCAACACCTGTAGGATGACACCTCCATCCAGACCGTGCTGGACCAGGTGTCATCTACTGGCCTGAGACTTTGGCGTAAATACAGGGCAGGGAGAAGCGGTTTGGACAGGATGCTGTCTGGGATGGAGTGTCCACATGCACAAGCTTGTGCACAGGGTGGTTCCTTGAAAGGAAAACGGTGGTATAAAATCATGGCTTCAAGGGAACATATCAAGCCTATGTGAAAGTTCCAGTCACCTCCTGTTGGGATCTTCAGAAGGTCTTCTGTTGCTGCAACCTGCAGAAAACCCCCATGGTATTCAGGCCCAGGGAAACCCTGGCAAATATTCAGTACAACTGATAGTCCTGCCAATGTATCTGTAGCAGGGAACTGTCAAGAAGATGAGGGATTGTTTGCATCTGATTTTGGGTAAAATCAGCCTAGAATCAAATGAGAGAGGAGGATGGGGAGAATTTGTCTGCCCTTTGCCAAGAAACCCTGCCATTTTACCACCCTCCGCATGAAAAATTGCTCTATGGCTGAAATCCTGCCAAGGAAGGGCCAAGTAAAGTGCAAATTATGTGCCGAAGTTTGTGTGTAGAGTCTGGATCTCGAAAGATGTTATTTATCCATCTCATCTTTATTTCCTGCATTTACTGTAGTTGAATGCTTGAAAGAAAAGAAAGGAGCAGTAAATAACAGAAACAGGGGAACAAAATCAAAAGAAAAAAGCCTCTGTCTTCACAGCTGGTAAATCTATCCCTATTATGTTCCTGTTCCCCGTGACTATTTTCTAATTTGGAGATCAATAGCCATATGTAATTTCTAAATATTATTTAAAAATGTGCATAGATATTTTTAACGTGTTTAATCCTCGTGGTTGTGTCAACATACAACAAACTCATGCAAGGACATTAAAAAACATGAAGTGGGCTGACAGGAAACTGGAGATGTTCTACCACTGAAAGTTGCCACCATTGATCTGACAAATCTTAAGGGATTGTCTTGATTCCCTTGAACTTGACCCAGTGCAAGGAAAGAGACTGGATGATCTCTTGAGATCCACACTATCCCTTCACTCTGTGATCTTATTGTGGGTTGTCTAGTGGCAGTATAGCATTTGTTATTATTTTTTGCCGTGCCAAGTAATGCAGCAACCTTTGTGAAATGAAGCTTCTATTTTAATAAGCAGACACCCTGAGGGGAACCCAAAAGGCAGCAACAAAAGATTTAGAAAACATAGCCTACAAATAAAGGTTGAGCGAGTGGGATTTGTTTTTCTGGAGGAGAAGAGACGAAGTGGGATGTGATACATTTTCCAGAATGCAAAGGCTGTAACAAAGAGAACAGTGATTAAAATTGCTCCCTATGGCTGTTAGGAAAAGGTCAACAGGAATTTAGTTCAATTTGCAGCAAGGAAAATTCAGGTTCCACGTTACAAAGCAACTTCCCAGCTACAAGGGTGATGAAACACAGTCTGCTTAGGGAGGCTGTGGTTTTCTCCTCCACTTGCCTTCAACAACAGGTGAGATTAACATCTGTCATGGGTCATATCCTCCTTATTGCCCCGGGGGTGAGGCGGATCAGATGAAACTGAGCCTCTTCCAGTCTTTTGTCAATGAAACAACTGGGAGACATGGATGAATTTCTACAGCTGCTGACTCCTGGCATGTTGGCTTTGAACTGGTGCTTGTGAGAGGTAAAGTTCTCCAAAGTGTTGGCTTTCAGCCACCCCAGCCCTGCTGGCCTCAGTTTCCCAGTGTGCTGGGCATCCTTTCAATACCCAGAGCATCCTCCCCACCAAGGTCCCTGTGCACCCTGTTCAGGCAGATTGCTGGATGCTGCAACATGCCCAAGCTACCCATTTCAGCCATGGACACCTGACTGAGCTGTAGCCAGCCTTCATGGTTTGAACAAAACATCTCCCTTGCCCAGAGATCAGGTAAATGCTCAGCGTGACAGCTTCAAGCGGTGGAAGTGAAATGGGTTATCGATGAGGTGAAACCTGACAAAACACCCGGTCTGCTCTCAGCTCAGCAGCACATGGGTCAGTGTAGCCCAGCTGAAAGCTTTGTCCAACAGCTCCTCAAGCCAGCACCCACCACAATGGTCGGTGAGACAATCTCCTCTGGTCTCCTGGCTGGAGGCCACCAGGAGTCCCTGGGACGCAGACTGCTGAGTCTGACAGGGCGTTTCAGGGGAGGATTGCATATGCTTGCTCTGTTCTCTCCCCTGAGGAATGCATTTGGCCACTTTCAGAGATGGGAGCCTAAGCTAGACAGGGCTTTAGTTTAACCAAGTATTACCACACTATTTTCACCCTGCTCATGTTCAGGACCCTTGTTTTCTCAGAAGCAGCACCACAGAAGAGCAAAACAAGCACTTTATCCTGTGCATGTCTGGGAGAGGCTGGTTCTGCCCCACCTGGCTCATTCCTGCCAGGTTCGTGATTCCCACCTCACCCACCTGTGATGCTAAGGTGAGGAGCTATGGTAGCATAGGACGTGAGCTGCCAGCTCCTGCTCAAACTGATGGGACATTCCTCCTGGCTTCCCTAGGAGGAGAGGGAAAGCCATCATCGTGCTGCCTTGGCCAGCTTTCTCTCTTTTGTCATTAAGACTTACTGGAAACAGCTTATGTACGGATACCAGTGCTTATGAATCCAGGAGCTATTTCTGCTAATGATCACTTAAGAGAAATACTTGTAACACTGAAAAGCTGAATCCCCATGTTCCCTGTAGTAATAAAAGCACCATAAATAGATTTCCTAGTCAGGCACTACCCTATTTACAGCAATGAACTCCCTACAACTATTCAAATCCCAATAAACTGCTCACTCTGGAAAAGAGATTCCACTAAACACTTGTCGGTAGCAATGATCGAGGAACTCAGCTCAATGCCCACCTCCAATACACAGGTCTCAGGCACAGCAGCACCCTGTACCATGCTCCCAGCACACAAACATGTCCTGTTTGAGCCACAGCAGCAGCAAGGCAGGACAAGTAGCCCTCTGAGGAGGTCACCCCACAGGGCAAATGTGCCTAACCTCTGGAAGCAGTTGCTGGCACCCAAATAAAGGGGCTGAAGCAGGGATTTGAGCAGGTAACAGTGACTGAAAGGAACAAGGTCCAAGCAGGGGACCTGGGAGGTGAAAGAGGCATGGAGGGAACACCCGGCTCCATAATGTCTCTGTTGAGAGTACTGGTGGTAGCACATCCACTACAGAGCCTGTGTGGAGCTGATCTCAAACGGGTCTTTGTTATAAAGATTTTGCAAAACAGCTGTATATTTTTAAAGTTTTCATTATTAAAATATTTTGCAAAGACTTCTTGCAAAACTGCCCTGTTCTGTAGAAAGAGGCTTGGTAGGGCAGGACACTGAAATGCCAGACCCAAGTTTCAGCAGGTCCTGCAGCAGCTAGCACAGAGAGTAGTGGCTAATGACTCTGAGCCATGCCAGTTCTGAATGAAAACTAGAGCTAATTTTAAGCTAATTCTATGCCGAATGTTCCTATTGGTCTGGCCACAGGGAGCCGTCTACAGATCATTTTAATCTTGTAATTTTCTTCAATGTTTCTGTGTCTCATTTTAGAACAGAGCACAACCTACTTTTTAAATTCAAAATCTATTCTGAATTAATTTACAAATTAGGCAGTATGCAGACTTCACTACAACTAATGACTAATGCCACCAGTATCTATAATCTGAAGGGTATTTCTTTCTTGCATTCTTTTGCATACTTTGACATACCTCCTGCAGTAAAAGCACATTTTTAGTAGTTCATTTCAACTTCAAATGGGAAATGAAATCAGAAACCAAACCAGAATACTTTCTGCATTTTATCAAATGTGATTTGAGATAAATAGTTAACTTTCCTTATTTTCATATCTACACATTTGTAACCTTTTTAACTCCTTCCCCTCTCTCCTCCCCACACCCTGCCAGCTCTGGTTCATTTCATCTCTAAAATTTTCCAAACTTGTAATGTCAAAACACAAATTTTAGCTCTTGAAGCAGCTTTCCAACTCTGACAGCCATGGGGGACTGGGTTTCAAAAGAGGTCAGCTTCACTGTTTGGACGAGACCAGACCCTTTGTATGCTGCAATAGAAACTAACAGAAAAGCAGTAACAACAATAATAACAAGAAAATTTGGGTAAGTTCCACCCCCCAGCTACACCCTTGTGGCCCCTGGATATTTATTCCCTGTTCTGTTCCTGAGTTAAGTGCTGAAAGGCTTAACATGCCCATGTAACTTCAGCCAGCATTTTGATGAGCAGGCCACCCTTGCCAAGATTTGGCCCTCTGATTTAACGTGGGTACTCTGCTACTGTTGTCTTAGTAAAGGGTGTCTATGGATGGACAGGCTTTGCCTCTGCAGACTGCACTGGAGAAGGAGACATCCCAGCTGCTTCTGCCTCCGCTCAGTCCCTCCTGAGCACATTCAGGCATGCAACTGCCATTCCTCTGAAATAATTTCAAGCTGCCGAATCAACAAAACTAGTTCATAAAGTCTTTGACTGAAAGTATCCCCTCCTGTTTTTAACAATGTGACAGGAACAGGACATTATCAAAACCTGGCTCCGGACCCTTCCTGAGGCCTAATTAGGATTACTGCTGGGATGGCTTTGGGAGTTGGCTCAGAACTGCTCTGTGGGCTGGAAAGATGTCATCAATCTTTCTCCTTTGTCACCGTCCCTTTGGAGACGACAGCAAAGTGCTCTGTCCTGTTACAGCTGCTACTGTCCTCACAGCTGAGTAGCTGCATGGGCATCTCCCGCAGCACCTCAGGCCCTGGGCTACAAGGACTGGGGTGGCAGGTTGTATACTGGCATTTGGCAGAGCCAAAGCCCCTTCCCACATCAATCCTCTTTCCTACAAGGAGATGCTTTGAAATTCGGCAGGTTCCATTTTTCCCACATGTCTGAGCTCCTTGTGGCTGACACCCTTCATGCCATCCAGGGGATCAGGCCCAGCCAGTATGGGTTCATGAAAGGCAGGTCCTGCTTGACCAACCTGATCTCCTTCTATGACTAGGTGACCCACCTAGTGGATGAGGGAAAGGCAGTGGATGTTATCTACCTGGACTTTAGTAAGGCCTTTGACACTGTTCCCCACTGCATCCTCCTGGAGAAACTAGCTGCCCATGGTTTGGATGGGTGTACTCTTCACTGGATAAAGAACTGGCTGAATGGCTGAGCGCAGAGAGTGGTGGTGAATGGAGTTAAATCCAGTTGGAGGCTGGTCATGAGTGGTGTCCCCCAGGGCTCAGTTTCAGGTCCGGTCTTGTTTGATATCGTTATCAGTGATCTGGATGAGGGGATTGAGTACTCCCTCAGTAAGTTTGTAGATGACACCAAGTTGGGTGGGGGTGTCAGTCTGCTTGAGGGTAGGAAGGCTCTGCAGAGGGATCTGCACAGACTGGATCCATGGGCCGAGGTCAATTGTATGATTTTCAACAAGGCCAAATGCCGGCTCCTGCACTTCGGTCACAACAACCCCATGCAAGGCTACAGGCTTGGGGAAGAGTGGCTGGAGAGCTGCCAGGCAGAAAAGGATCTTGGGATGTTGGTCCACAGCTGGCTGAACATGAGCCAGCAGTGTGGCCAGATGGCCAAGAAGGCCAACAGCATCCTGGCTTGTATCAGGAATAGTGTGGCCAACAGGAGTAGGGAGGGGATCATGTCCCTGTACTTGGCACTGGTGAGCCCGCACCTCGAGTACTGTGTTCAGTTTTGGGCCCCTCACTACAAGAAGGACATTGAGGTGCTGGAGCGTGTCCAGAGAAGGGCAAGGAGGCTGGTGAGGGGTCTAGAGCACAAGTCTTATGAGGAGCAGCTGAGGGAGCTGGGGCTGTTTAGTCTCTAGAAGAGGAGGCTGAGGGGGAGCTTATTGGTCTCTACAACTGCCTGAAAGGAGGTTGTAGTGAGGCAGGTGTTCGTCTCTTCTCCCAGGTAACTAGCGATAGGACGAGACGCAATGGCCTCAAGTTGTGTCAGGGGAGGTTTAGATTAGATATTAGGAAAAATTTCTTTACTCAAAGAGTGGTCAGACATTGGAATAGACTGCCCAAGGAGGTGATTGAGTCACCATCCCTGGAGATGTTTAAAAAACATGTAGATGTGGCACTTTAGGATATGGTTTAGCAGGCATGGTGGTGCTGGGTTAACTGGTGGACTTGATGATCTTAGAGGTCTTTTCCAACCTGTGATTCTACAATTCTGTGATTCTGTCCCCTTGGTCAGATGCTCCTAGAAGCACTCTTCTGCTCTGTTCCCTCTACCCCACAAATATCATCTTGTGAGTCTAGCAGCATGTGACCCTTGCCACGTGTTGATTTTCCAAGACTTTGCAGGGTCTTTATAAAGCCATCCCTTGTTCTTTATATCTGGATTTATTCCAAGTGTTGTTCTACCGCCTTGCAGCTCTCTAGACAATATTTCTAGTTGTCTCCCAGTGGGACACCAGCCTCCCACATCTCTTTCATGCATTTCTAGAGTCTCAGACTTCTTGGTTGGTTGATATTCCAGTCTACAGTTTTCATTCCCCAAAGACCATGTGTTGTCATTGCAGCTCAGCTGTTTCCTTTGGTTTCTTATTGTGAGAAAGCCGTCTTTCACTATAACTATTGCCAGGTAATGCTTTGCTCCCTTTGGGCTTCTCATAGACTGGAACTTAATTTTGTGTCTTAAATCAATATCTTTAAGGTTATCTCTCTGCAGGTGCTTCTCCTCTAGATCCACAGGTGCCACTATGAATGCTCATATAAGAAAACATTCACTCTGTGCCTCTGTTACTTCCTTTTTGAGACCTGGAGAGGGGTGCCTCTTTCTGCTATCATTTCCCTTGTGTCACTTAGAAAGCGTGGTCGTTTAATGCATATATGGGATTTAATAATGCTCCTCAATACATGTAGCTCACTATGGGACTTTCATGATGCTACAGGCAAGTGTCAAGGTAGGCTTGAGCACATACACAAGGAACAAAACCCACCATCTGGTGGATTTGCTACCTCATTTTTCTTCTTTCCTTAGTACAAGCAAGTAGTTGCTATGAGCAGTTTTCTCACTGACATTGGTGACTGCATTCACCTAGCTTTTGTAGTGGGCCTAGACTGGGCCTCTGCCCTGAGTCAGATTAAAATGACCAGTTTTCTCTTCCATGTTCCCCTGTCCATACAGCCCTTGTAGTCGTGTATTGCACCACCTGCACAGCTCACGTTAAACTGCTGTGATCTTAAAGAAGTGCTTTCAAGCCTGGTGGGACATATCCGGTCTCTGAGACAGTTAGTCCAATGACAGTCTAGACCTGAAGCAATGCTGGCACAGCAGTCAGGAGCAATAATTTTGCCCCAGCAAAGTGCAAGTTGCTCAAGGTAATTTTACGTTGGTTTAGGTAAGCACACAGTGAAGGTGTGGCAGCAGGGATCTTCTGCCTGAATACTTCAAGTCCCTGGAGGGTTTCTACAGCTGATGCTAGCACCTCTCTTCCTCCTGCTGTTACCCAAGATACCTACAGTGTATATACCTGTGCTGGAGTCACCCCATCTCGGATAACCCTGCTTTGGTTCAGCCCAGCTTTGGGAGCCCAGGGAGCCGTGGGGTTGGTTAAAGCAGTGCATGCCCAAACCACACCTCTCCCCTCGCCTGCCTTTGTTCAGGCTGTGCCGACTGCAGGCACCGAGGTGGTGGGCAGCTTGCCACTCTCCAGATGGACTTGCTGCCTCTACTTCTCTTCTTTTTTTTTCTTTTTCTTGCTGCAGGCTAAATCCTGATCCCAGGGTAGTCAGTGGCAAAACTCTCATCTGTTTCTTAGGGACTCGGGTTTGGCCCTTATAAATGAGTTCAGGTAAAATGGCAAATGGGTTGTGGCAGAATATTTGTACTGAGTCAGACAGGTGAAAATTTGAATTGTCTCCTGTAATTTTGGCTGCTGTAACAGCTGAACTAACACCGACTCCCCTGGACGCTGACTGAATTATCCATGCTCTTAGGATTGTGCTGAAGCACCCAAATACATCTTTTCCCCTCAGAGTTTGTATGCAGCCTGACGTGTTAAGGTCAAGATCCGCGCTCCAGAGAGAAGCAGATGGTCTCCTGAGTGATGTGTTTTCACTCACTGAGCATGAATATGAAAAAGCCTTCTTATTTTCCAAGCATATGAAAGTCAGTAATGTAGAACGGTCTCGGGGAATCTTAATATGTGAATAAACATGTGTGTTGCAAGAGTTTATTTTGGTCTTTATGCTCACTATGGATTCCTAAGATTAAATGATACCCGAATACTATATACCATTGTTTTTATTAACACGGTTCAAACGTCAGAGCCATGCCAAAAGGCTGTTTCAATTTCTGTACATTTATAATAATTCTGACATTCATAACGAACTAAGCAAAAGCAATTCTGGAGTCAGTAAATATTCACTTTGCAGAAGTCTCTATATATTACAAATACTAAATACATCAGGGATATTCTGCAGTGTTTATTGTGTAGCAGAGCTGCATTGCTGAGGGAACACGAAGACAATCACTGGAAAGTCTCTGTATAACAGATTATGCTGAGTTTTAAAGCCTGATCTGCTCTCTCACTGCACCACGCAGCCTTTAGCAAGGAGTCTTAGGCAAAGGCACCAGCTGAGGACCATCCCCATCCTTTATGTCCCACAAACCACATCACATCATGTCCAAACATGGTGCTGTGTGTATCCTTCCCTATTGCACATTTATCATCATGCAGTTTGAAGCTCTGTGCCCTTCGTGGCCTTTCTTATCCTGTCCCTTATCCATGGAGGAAGAGGGGAACCAGTGGGACACCTCACCCCATCACCTGCCATGTTGGGACCCTGACACATCATTTGGTCCTACCATGGGCAGCGTCACCTGGGTGGTTTCTCTGAGCCCAGGCTGCGTAGAGAGGCCAGTATCTGCTCCTTCTTCCCAAAATTGTTGTGTTTAAAAGGGTAGGAAGGAATGTAAAAATGTTTTTAATAACCGATACAATATTTGGAGTGCCTGTTTCAAGTCTTATTGAGCCAGTGGAAAGAAACCCATGGATTTTAGGGAATTTTGGATTAGACTCTAAAATTGCTTGCATGTCGAAAAGGGATACAAAGTAGAAAATCAGGGAACAAGCTCTTAAGCATTTTTTTCCTCCTAATCCTTCACCTGTACCAGCTGTTGGAAAACATCTTGCCAAACATCCTCTCTCATCATGCTCACTACAGAAATTTCCTGAGCTTGTCCAGCCAAACAAAACATTAATTTCTACTAAGACACACACAACCCCCCACCTTTCTCGCCAGCTCAAGTAACATTAAACGTTTTCTTCAAACACAGGAAAACACGGAGATTCAGAGCTGAGGCTGCCGCTTCTCTATGAGCTCTGTGTATTTTTAATGTTTCTGGCTGAAGATGTGAGGTAAAGAAGAAGTGGAAGTGAGAACAGTGAATTCCATGTTGAAAGAGTCATATGCGGGTTTTTAACAGCATTTTTAGGTGCACCTGAAGAATTCGCAGTTGCACCCATTTTGTGTGCAGAAAATTGCATGGTTGTGCAACTACTTTGTGCACAACAAAGAACTTACTGCGAATGCCTCTATAAAATGTCATCTCTCTGTTCATTTACCCACTTGCCAAATGCAAATAGACATGCCGGCAAGTTCTGCAAAAGGGCCGTGTGGGAGTCTGTGTTGAAAATATGCCCTTTCACAGTCTTTAGATGTTTCCTCAGTTTGTTCTTGTCTGCTTATTTCCCCCCCAACATCTAAGCCATGTAACAAGGGTAAAAGAAACCCTCTAACACTCTGAAGCAGACTCGTAACCAACAGTTCATTGGTTCTTAAGAGCATTAAAGCCCAGAGATCAATGCTGCAAGAAACTTTATCTGGGAACTGACTGATGGACGGAGCAAACCACAATGGAAGGCATTTAAAAATCCTGCTGGCTGTGCCACACTCACGCTCTTGAGTGTGAGCAGAATGCATTGTACCTTCCCTGAAAAGTCTTACAGCACAGTCTTTCCTTTATGAATTTTGATAACTGGGTTGCACACCATGCATTTTAAAACCCTCAAGACACTAACCCACTGATTGTCTGCAATTTTTTAACGTAGTTTTTTTCTTTTTGAGTGAGATAAATGTTTATAGTTGCCAGCATACACTAACTCTATTGGCTGAAAATTGATGTTAAAACATTATTATGCTTTGAAATAGAAGTAAAAATCCTTCTAAAATCATGAATTTCTCTTTTGTTTGTTTTTTTGAGATTGCTGTTAGATCTGTACCTTAAGCCTGCTTTTAACCTCTTTTGAGTCAAAGCTTATTTGTTTCTTAAGAAAACAAGTTCCCAGAGACTTTGTTTGCCCAGTATATGCAATGTAATAGAGGCCACAATGTATGAAGTTAGCAAAGTGATCTCACTCATCATCTTTTTTTCACTCTAGTTCTCACTCGTTGATTTGGGGGAAACATTTTTGCCAAGTAAGACTTCTTTCACCCCATTCCTAATAGAAATGAGCTTAGCCCAGTGATTATGGCAGGAGTTTGACCCACCAGACCATGGAATATGTCTCCCAGGCTTGCAACATCCCTGTGCATATCTTTAGACCCTCTAGCAATGACTCCAGCCCCCTGTATCACAAAAAGGGGGAGCTGGGTGTTAAAAGATGGGACTCCCAGAAACCAGTATGATGAAGGACATGGTACATCATGAGAGACTCTAAGAAAATGTTGTGTTTCCAATCATTCCACTGCAGAATCCTCCTGCCCCGAGGTAAGTGCTGAGAGGTAATTTTGAGATTTAGAAACTGTGGTTTGAGTGTCGTCTTGTGAAGCAGGCTGGGACATAGTCATCTGACCCCATTTATAGCGTGGAGGGACCATCCTGCTGCTGTCAGCTGGGCTCAGCCACATCTCAGATACTCCAGCAAGCCTTTTGAAAGCCAACAGTCATGGACATATGCCATGGTTCAGCTGTTCCTGTGTGACCCCCCCTTTAGCCTTAGGAAAGGGTTTCCTGATCTCTAACCTCAGTCTTCCTTCCTTTAATCTATGCCTGTCTCTTGTCACCCCATGTGTCATGGCAGAAAGTTCTCTCTTGTCAAGCAACCCTATTATTTTAATCTTCTTCTCCTGCATTATGTTTCTAGACCTTTAATGACCCCTTTTTACTGTTGTCTCAACTTAGAACAACTCAATCATGTCTTTCTTGGAGAACAGTGCCCCAGACTGCACACAGATATTTACAGTCACTTTGTAGAGCTGAAGATTGATTACGTGTCTACCAGGGTGTAATTCTGCTTGTGCCTTGCTAGTCAGGGGCTACCCTCTTCTGCCACAGCACAAAGTTGCTGTTCAGCTTGTGATCCACTACAGCCTCTAGATAGTTCTCTGCAGAACTGCTCTGCAGGCAGCTGTTCTGCATCCTGCAGCATATAGTGAGTTATTCCTGGTGAGATGCAGGAGCTATAAGCTTGTCTCTAGAGTAGCATGTTTTTCTGTTAGACCTTAAAAACACTGGTATGCCAAGATCATTTTGAATTCTAATCCTGTCCTCCAAACTCCTGACAGTCCCTCCCTGCTGGCTGCCATCTGTATATCCTCTCTGTTCCATCATCTGGGACATGAATAAAAATACTGAGCACAACTAAACCTGGGAAAGGCTGTGCCGCACCTAGCCCATATGTCCTTCTACTTTGACTGTCAATACAATATTCTCTCAGTACAGCTTTCCTGCCCCACCATGTCTTCCTCTGGATTACACCTCCCAAAGCTGACTTCAATGATCGTTTTCCTCACTAGGGACAAAAGCCAGACTAAAGTGAAAGGCTGTTATTCACATCCTTTGCTTTCTCCATGCTTGTGTTTACTATTATTAAATCATTATTTGTTATAATAACAAATTCTGAGATGAATAATCTGATAGGTGCATAATTTGTTTGGAGGCAGCTGTGGCATTTGCTGTTTCCTACTCTCCTGCCATAGCCAAGACAATCTCTTTCTGCAAGCAGTGCAGAATAGTGCGTCTCACTAAGATTAATGCAAATACATTAATACAAAACTTCCAGATGTATTTGAGATCCTCAAATACATTTTTGAGGGAGCCTTACCTATTTATTTTTTGATCTATTCTCTTGGCACTTGCGTTCCTGACAGCCCCTATTATTTTCTGCTGTTACTCCTCCTCCCTGCTGTCCCATGGTCGTTCTGCTGCGCTCTGCTCCCAGGGGCTGTCCAAGCAGGTCGCCCCTTCCCCTCGGTAGCATCATGACTTCAGTGATGGAGGTTTCTGTCACTTCTCTAGAAGTAGTACTGAACTAACCCTCCTGGTCTGAAGGTCCAAAGTAGCTCTGTGCTATGACAGCAGTAGTGCAATTTCCCCCTTTTTCAACCCCTAAAATCCCTCCTCAGGTCGATCTCCTATGCTCTCAACCTTAGGGCAAATGAGAACATTTTAGGCTATAACACAATACAATTTTTGGGGCCCGCTGTGCCTCCCTGGCGCCGGAGGAGAGCAGGGGAGCTGGCAGCCCTTCCAACAATGATGGCAGCAAAGACGGGCTGAGTGCTGGGCTCAGTAATTCCTCATCTGCGGAGGGAAGCTCGAATTTTGGGCTTGTTAAATTGCTCTGTCATTATAAAGGCACTGCAGCGGCTCAGATATAAAACCTACCCAGGCAGATTAGGAATGTGTCAGATGCCGAACCCCTCAAAAGTGCTAATACCTTGCTGCCCTTTTATGTGGTTTAAGTCCTGCATTTGTTTTGGAGCCAACAGACAGTGCCAGGAAAGAAGACGAAGCAACCTTTGCCAGTCCTCCCTTTGTAAACCTTCATTGCACAGTGGGAAGCAGGAGAATTTACTTTAACTAAAGCCAAGTCAGTGGTTTAATCTTTGTAAACATGTCTTAAGTGCTCTGCCTCTTATCTTTATGCCATGGCTTTTGTACCAAAAAGAATGGGTAAAAAGCTGTTCAGCCAGAAATATCACAGTTCTGACATAAAAACTGGTCATTAATCACTTTTCTGTGGAGCTCTGTGTGTGCCTGTGTGTCAGTGAGTCTGTGTGTGTTTGTGCTCCTGTGTTGTTGAATCAGCTACTGGGGCCTACAGTGCAAACACAGGCTGCTCCTCCAAGCACCAGCACACTTCAAAAAAAAGAAAGAAAGGATTTGTCTTGGTTTTGGCTGGGATATAGAGTTAATTTTCCTCCCACTATCTGCTGTGTTTTGGATTTAGGATGAGAAGAATGTTGATAACACTGATGTTTTTAGTCGTTGCTATGAAATCAAAGACTTTTTCCAGCTTCTCATATTTAGCTAATGAGCAGGTGTGCGGGAGCAGGGAGGGAGCACAGACAGACAGACAGCCAAGCTGGCCAATGGAAATATTCCATACATTGACATCACGGTCAGTTTATGAATGGTTGTTGGCCAGGGGGAGCAAGCTCTCGGCTCTTCTTGTTTCCCAGGAGTTTCGAATCCTTTCTTATGCAGGAGTTCAAATGTTTTGGGGAATTTCGTGAAATTTGTGATTTCAGGGTACTACAATTGCTGTTCGGGTAGTATTAGTAGTGTTTCCTTAGTTGCCTCATTAAACTGTCTTTGTCTCAACCCATAAGTTTTCCCTTTTATCTATTTCTCCTCCCTATCCCACTGGGGGATGGAAAGGGGAGGGGTGAGTGAGCGGCTGTATAGTACTTAGTTGTTGGCTGCCAGGTTAAACTATGACAGGATTAAATAATTAAAAGGGAAAAAAACCTTGTACAAACCATCTGAATTCTTCTGGATTGTCTGGAAAAGTCTTCCAGGGAGGGAAGGGCCTTGCAGACACTAAGGATGCTGCAAGCTAAACTTGGGTAGAAAATGACTAGTACTCTGTATGTGTGCATTTGTGCATGTGTGTGCATAAAACAGGTAAATGTTTTAAAATGTTCTTTCAAAAAATGAAATCATCATGCGAGTCCTGTTTGCTACCTTCTTCAGCCTTTGTGGAATAGGTTAGCATACTGGGTGCTGGTAGTGTACTAAAAGTAGGTGTCAGAAATGCTAGTTTGAAGGATCAGCTTCTCATCTAAGACTTTCAGAAAAATATTTTCTCCCTATTATATGCAGATATATGTTCACATTTAATTTTCATGGAGCAGGGTAGCCCCTGATGTCGTATTTCACTCCCCACCACAGCACAAAGAATACAAACTAGAATATGAGGAAATTTGAGGCACAAAATAATACCACTTATTGCATGAAGCACTGAGTAACTGGACTTCTCAAATGAAACTGAGAGAATGACAGCTAATGACCAGAAAAAGCTAACAGTGAAACCCCTAGATACAAAGTGAGCTCCAGGACCTGCTTCTCCTACATTTGTAACAGGCAGTTACATTTACCTCATCTCTCTATGCCATGTAGATGCAGGCACCCACGGGTTGTTTTGTTAGGTGCTGTGTTTCTAAACCTTTTATTCAAATGCATCTTCCTTTTTAATCCTTTTTATTCTATTGATAACAATAAGGGGCAAAATGGGTGCACTGTGCATTAAAAGGGCAAACTGGGTGTACTGTGCATTAAAACCACATTTTACCCAGAAGTTTTGTGGTGTATCTGCAGCCACATCATTTTAGTTCTGACATCCGAGGGGATCCCTTGTGCAAATGAGGAGTGTGTGCATCTTCTGAATGCCTGCTGAAGGAGGGTACTACACGATGGTGACGTGTCAGGGGCCACTGAAGGTGCTATTTCTATTAAAATCTGTAAAACATTATGGGACTGGTTTCCAGAGGAGCCAGCAGGAGGTTTCCTCAGAATACAGTCAGCTGGGAAAAGAAGCAAAGGATTTATATATATATATATATTTATTTTTTTTTTCCTTCTCACATCGAACTGAAAAAACCCTCTATTGCACAGGAAGAGACACCTGGAGGAGGCTCCTTAGTGTCTGTGCTTGCAAGGCAAGCGACTAAGGGGAAACGAAGAGTGGGGAGCCATCTGGGCTCTGAGAGAGGTTGGGGTTGGTTTTGTAAAGAGCAGATGGGCAACGTGGTGCTTGAGCATCTTAGAGATGCAGACTTGGGCTGGAGAGAAAGTTCTTTGGGGGCACAATGGGGCTAAGTGTCTGCTCAGCAAGACTCACCAGGCAAGCGAGGTGCTGGGCTGACATAGCTCCCCTCTTTCTCAGACCCACCAGGTCTAGGTCTCATTCATCTGGGTATCTGCACAGCATGGCGGTGTGTGCTCTGCAGAGGTACTGTGTGCTGCATCAAGATGATCTGGTTGCATGCACACCAGGAGAAGATTTGGCAGACCACTAGAGAGAATCATGGGCTGTTCTCTTGACTTTTTTTGTTGTCAGGGTTTTTACCTTTTGGGTACTCTAATTTTCTGAAATAGTTCAAATTTTCTGTACTAAACCAACCTGAGAGAAAGACTACCATTGCAAATGTTACAGACAACAATTTCAGTGCCAACACTCAACTAGGAAACTTCCTACATTAGATCTTGTCTTTACTGCAGCAGAGAGACTTCTTGTAAAATGAACAATTAGCAATGGCTTGGGTATAAACGATGACAGTGGGATTATGTTTATTGTTATATCAAAACAGAAAGAGGTCCAAGCCAATAAAGCATATTCATTGTGCCTTGAAGAGAAGATACCATTTTAGCTGAAAATAATGCTGGGAGAAATTCAGCTGGGATAAAGACTTTATTAACAGGAAAATCTGAATGATGATTGAGAATCATTGGATAATACTTTAGTGGATGCCCAAAAAAGCCACACCCAAGAAAGAAATCTGCAGTCATTAAATGGCCTGCCTCAGAAGGGAAGTAAAATTTCTTGTGAATATGTCTACTTGGACCCCAAGAGAAAATGCAAAAAGCGCTTAATGACAATATGTATAAATTAGAAGGTATGTTTTGGAGAAAATTGGTAAAAGGAGCAACACGTCACAAGGGGAACCACGATAAGCAGAGCTGAGGAAAGTTGCTTGTTGAGGAGTATTTTGTTATATGTTTGGGATTTTATTTAAGTATTTCCAGAACACAAAGGATGCTAACAGTGACATGAGTCCATTATGAGATGAAAATAGTAAAACTGCCAATAATAAAAGAATAAGGAGGCTTATTCTGTAATATTTTTCTCCTAAGTCCAGGAGGGGAAAAAAACCTAATCATTTATTCATGTCAACCAATAGTGATCACATAGTTTTTGTTCTAGTTGTAACTAAAGAGGAGGTTAAACAGCAGATAATAAAGGAAATCTCTGGAAAAAAAAACAGCCAAAGAAAATAAATCTTAGCACACTGGGGAAGTTCCAGATGCCTGGGAGAAAGCTAGCATGATAAATGGCATGACCCGGATAATTTGTAGACCTGTCAGCCTGATGCTGATCCGAAGGATTTGAGTTAGTACTGCATAACATTTTTATCAGGCAACAATGGGGCACATGCCAGATGCACCATGGATGGGCAAACCTCTGGTCTCAAAATACTCTTGCACAGGGGTATGTTCATCATCTAAAAATGTTTCTATTATATATGTGTTTCTGTGCATAGTGGGAGACAGAGCTGGGGGAGAAAAGAAGCAGGTGGGAATTAAGAGATCTTAGACTGATGTTGATGTTCCTGAGACTGTTTACAAACAAAGCACAAAAATATGTTGGACTAGAAAACGTACCTGACAGAGAGAGGTCTAAAGGGACCATCAAAACAGAAGGTGGCTTGATTGCAACCTATAGCCATCTATATGTTAGCAGTTGATGGAAAGACTGTTTCAGTCTGGCAGACAGAGACACAAAACAAGATCCAGTGGCTGAGGTTAGAAATAAATTTTTAATCAAAAACAATTGACTGTAAGAAAGTACTTAATCACTGGAACAACTCACAATGGATAAAAAAAATGCTGACATTGGAAGTTTTTCCAGAAAGATTTGTTTTATTCCAAGCATTGTCTTTGGACCTGAAGCAGGAACTGATCTTAGTATGTCCTGTGGTCCACGCAAAAAGGACATTGGCTTGAAGGTTCGTGGTCAATACAGTCCTCAAAATCTATGACCTGGAGAGAAATAAAAGCAGTGCTGGACACTGAGGGACCCGTTCTACATCAGGTGCTTGACAGAGGAGGCCCCACTCCTGGTGAAATATGTGATTTCTGAATGGAGAAGACATTTCATTGAGGAGACTGGAAGTCATTCAGGGCTAGTGTAACAGCTTGGTGGTTCAAAAAAACCACAGTGTGGTAATCTACTGATAAAATCAGTAAACAATGCAGTGGAAGAAGGGTGGTTATTCACTGTCTTCAGTATGTTTAGCACATAACATTCAGTATTTCCTTGGACTGGAAGAGATACTCCTTATTACATAGATTAGATTCAGTCATTTGGGAAAAGAGGGTGGGGGAGGAAATATTAGGGTGGTGTTTCTTTGTTCCTTTTCGAGTCATTGTATCTGGCTGTAAAAATACCACCAAGCAAGTTGACAGTATCACCAGTTCCCAGTAGCACGATTTCACCCCCTTTCCACCCAAATCTAAAAAAAAAAAAGCAAGAAGCGTTATGTAAGGTAAAAGGCAGTTAAGAGAAAGGCCATCAGAGCTGCCATCTGCAATGTCTCTTCTCAAAACCAGCAGTGAGGGACAACAAAGATGGTGAAAAAGTTGGTGAAAATCTTTGTGGTCACTGTGATCCATAGATACCAGCCAAATATCACAGAATCACAGAATCACAGAATGGTAGGGATTGGAAGGCACCTCTGTGGGTCACCTAGTCCAACCCTCCTGCTGAAGCAGGGTCACCTACAGCAGGCTGCACAGGACTGCGTCCAGGCGGGTCTTGAATATCTCCAGAGAAGAAGAATCCACAACCTCCCTGGGCAGCCTGTTCCAGTTCTCCGTCACCCTCAGAGGGAAGAAATTCTTCCTCATGTTCAGTTGGAACTTCCTGTGCTTCAGTTTGTGCCCATTGCCCCTTGTCCTGTCACTGGGCACTACTGAAAAGAGCTTGGCCCCATCCTCTTGACACCCACCCTTCAGATATTTGTAAGCATTTCTAAGGTCCCCTCGCAGCCTTCTCTTCTTCAGGCTGAACAAGCCCAGCTCCCTCAGCCTCTCCTCGTAGGAGAGAAGTTCCAATCCCCTCACCATCCTCGCAGCCCTCTGCTGGACTCTCTCCAGTAGTTCCTCATCTTTCTTGAACTGGGGAGCCCAGAACTGGACACAGTACTCCAGATGAGGCCTCACTAGGGCAGAGTAGAAGGGAAGGAG
>Ga0065711_1002217_pt1 | contig 37252 bp, 15 predicted proteins | sample Hoacrofraction12_FD_59098 | JGI IMG/M metagenome (GOLD analysis project Ga0065711, IMG submission 59098) | Hoatzin crop microbial communities from Cojedes, Venezuela - Epithelial fraction 12 v2 (version 2) | ecosystem: Host-associated > Birds > Digestive system > Esophagus > Crop | place...
ATGTCATCGTAGAAAGCTATTAGATTGGTCAGGCATGATTTCCCCTTGGTGAATCCATGCTGACTACTCCTGATAACCTTCTTTTCTTCCACTTGCTTGATGATGGCCTCCAGGATAAGCTGCTCCATCAGCTTTCCCAGGATGGAGGTGAGGCTGACTGGCCTGTAGTTCCCTGGGTCCTCCTTCTTGCCCTTTTTGAAGATTGGAGTGACATTGGCCTTTCTCCAGTTCTCGGGCACCTCTCCTGTCCTCCAGGACCTCTCAGAGATAATGGAGAGTGGCTCGGCAATGACATCCGCCAGCTCCCTCAGCACTCGTGGGTGCATTCCATGAGGGCCCATGGATTTGTGGGTGTCCAGATTGCTTAAGTGATCTCTCACACAGTCCTCCTTGACCAAGGGAAGGTCATCCTTTTGCCAGGCTCCTCTCTTACCTCCGGGGCCTGGGATTCCTGAGTGCCTGCCTTGACACTAAAGACTGCAGCAAAGAAGACATTCAGTAGCTCTACCTTCTCTGCATCCTCCGTCACCAGGGCACCCACCTCGTTCAGCAGCGGCCCCACATTGTCCCTAGACTTCCTTTTGCGGCTGATGTAGTTGAAGAAGCCCTTCTTGTTGTGTTTGACACCCCTTGCCAGCTTCAATTCCAGGTGGGTCTTGGCCTTCTTCGTTGTATCCCTGAATGCTCTGACCACATTCCTGTATTCTTCCCAAGTGGCCTGTCCCTCGTTCCACATTCCACGGACCTTTCTCTTCTACCTGAGCTCCACTAGAAACTCCTTGCTCATCCGTGCGGGTCTTCTGCCTCATTTTCTAGACTTCTTTCTCAGGGGAATGCACTGATTCTGAGCGTGGAGGAAGTGATGTTTAAACAGTGACCAGCACTCTTGGACCCCCGTGCCTTCGAGAGCCCTCACCCACAGGATTCCTCCCAGTAGCTGCTTGAAGAGGCCAAAGTTAGCTTTCCTGAATCCAAGGTTTTGATCCTACTTAACACCCTGCCTCCTCCACGCAGAATCCTGAACTCAGCCATCTCATGGTCACTGCAGCTGAGTCTATCCCCAGCCTTCATATCCTCAACCATTCCCTCTTTGTTCGTTAGTACAAGGTCCAGCAGAGCGCCTCTCCTTGTTAGTTCCTCCACCACTTGCATCAGAAAGTTATCATCAAAGCTCTGCAGGAACCTTCTGGATTGTGCATGCCTAGCTGTGTGGTCTTCCCAGCTGATGTCAGGGTGGTTGAAGTCCCCCACCAGAACCAGGGCCTGTGACTGTGAGGCTGCTTTCAACTGCTTGTAGAAGGCCTCATCCTCTTCCTCCTCCTGGTCAGGCGGCCTGTAGTACACACCCACAATAACGTCACCCATATGAGACTGTCCCTTAATTCTTACGCATAAGATCTCAACTCTTTCTTCATCTGCCCCCAGGGCAAAGCTGAATACATTCCAGTTGCTCCTTCACATACAGAGCAACTCCCCCACCTCTCCTTGTTGGCCTGTCTTTCCTAAAGAGTCTGTAGCCATCCATGACAGCATGCCAGTCATGCGAGCTGTCCCACGATGTTTCTGTGATGGCGACCAAGTGGTAGCTGTCCTGCTGTACAATGGCTTCCAGCTCCTCCTGTTTATTGCCTGTGCTACTTGCATTGGTGGAGATGCACTTGAGCTGGGCTATTGATCTCACCCCCAACATTGGCATGCCAGACCTGGGCTCATCCCTAGTGAGTTGGGCGATGTCCCCTTCCCCCTTCGAACCNAGTTTAAAGCCCTCTCANTGAGCCCTGCCAGCTCGTGGGCAAGAATCCTTTTTCCCCTTTGAGACAGTTGGACTCCATCTGTTGCCCGCAGGCCCGGTGTCATGTAGACCTCCCTATCATCAAAGAAATCAAAATTCCACCGATGGCACCAGTCTCTGAGCCACCTGTTAATCAGGTGAGTTTTCCTGCCCCTTTCAGTGCTGTTCCCTGCAACTGACGGGATTGAGGATAACACTACCTGTCCCCAATACCTGGGGATCCTTCAACCAGTCGCCCCAGAGACCTGAAGTTCCTCAATCCCTGCCACTGATGGGATTGAGGAAAACACTACCTGTCCCCAGTACCTGGGGATCCTTCAACCAGTCGCCCCAGTGCCCTGAAGTCTCTTTTGATGGCCTTGGGACTTTTCTCTGAGATCTCGTCACCACCAACCTGCATTACCAAGAGGGGGTAATAATCAGAGGGCTGCACCAGACCAGGGAGTTTCTTAGCAACATCCCTAACCTGGGTCCCAGAGAGGCAGCACACTTCCATGTGGGATGGGTCTGGTCGGCATATGGGGCTCTCTGTTCCCTTCAGAAGTAAATCGCCTGTGATGATTACCCACCTTTTTTTCTTATCCAAGGCAGTCATAATACATGGGGCTGACCGACGTGTCCTAGGTAACTCTCTGGATGGAACTTCACTCGCATCTTCATTTGCCTGGCCCTCACTTTCCAGAGCCCCGCATCTGCTGCTTAAGTGCAACTGGGGAGGTGAGGGAGGCCAGGAGGGGATTCGCCTGCTGCCCTGAGCAGGGACCCCTTTCCATTCCCCTCTGTCCAGTAGGTCCCCTCTTTCTGCTTGATGGCAAGAGGGCTGGGGGGTCATCTGCTTCTTGTGGAGCCGCCTCCTGCTGCCTGGCCTCAGGGACTTACACAGTAAGTTAAAAGGGAATGAAAATAAATTGAATTTCAATATAATTCCTTTTAAATATATGCACTTTGCAAAATGATATATGGGGATGTGCAGTAAGTTTTTAAAGATTGCTATCTGTATTGGGTTTACATGGCAAGGCTTTGGTACTAGGTGGGCTACAGGGGTGGCTTCTGTGAGAAGGTGCTAGAAGCTTCCCCTATGCCACTGGCCAAGTTCAAGCCAATAAGGACCTGTGATCCCATTGAGAGAGGAGCCCACACTGGAGCAGGTTTTCTGGCAAGACTTGTGACCACATGGGGGACCCATGTTGGAGCAGTGTGTTCCTGAAGCACTGGACCCCGTGGAGAGGACCCACACTGGAGCAGATGTGAAGAGCTGCAGCCTGTGGGAAGGTCTCATGTTGGAGCAGTACATGAAGAACTGTATCCCATGGGAGGGACCCCAAACTGGAGCAGGGGAACAGTGAGAGGAGGAAGGAACAACAGAGACAAGGAGTGATGAACTGATGGAAACCCCTGTTCCCTATCCCCCTGTGCCACCCATGGGGAGGAGGTAGAAAATTTACGAGTGAAGTTAAGCCCAGGACAAAAGGCTTTGTAGGGGGAAGGTGTTTTAAGATTTAGTTTTTATTTCTCATTACCCTACTCTGATTTGATTGGTAATAAATTAAGCTAATTTCCCCAAATTGAGTCTGTTTTGCCCATGGCGGTAACTGCTGAGTGATCTCTCCCTGTCCTTATCTCAACCCACGAGCCCTTCATTGTATTTTTTCTCATCTGTCCAGTTGAGGAGGGGGAGAGATAAAGTGGCTTTGGTGGGCATCTGGTACCCAGCCAGGTTAAATGGTGTCATTAGCCTAAGTAAAATTCACATAGATCAAAATTCCAAAATTACTGAGCTAGGAGTCAAATATATGTTTTCTAATCCCTTCTTGATTTTGGGTGATAGCGTTACCCAGGTATGTTCTGGAGAAACTTTCATATAATGTGATAACATGTCTAAAATCTGCTGGAGAAAAATATTAACGGATGGATTTCAAATTTATCTGACTACAAATTGGAACAAAATCGCATCCATATATTTAAATCATTCATCTAATATGTTCCTGAGGTTTTCAGGTTAATGTACATGTACAGAATTAATGCTGTAACTACTAAGATACTGACTGTTCTGGGTTGCACTCTTTTTGCTTCAGTCCAGAATTTATCCCAGAGCTTCAATTTTTTTTTCAAATAAGTCTTAAAAAAATGGTGCATTCCAATGAAAAATAGCAATTTTGGGTAACTGAGAAGCCTTAAATAGTTACTCCTTCACTGAGCTAGTTCTGAGAACACATGAATTCAATTGTATAGAAGAAGAAGATAGAATTCATAAGCAACACTAACAGGTGATGCTTTGGGATTAAGAAGTGAGAACTGTGAGCCAGATAAGTAACAGCTTCTGTATAGATCAGTATTTTGAGGTAACCTGACCATTCATTATTGAATAACGTAGCTAGAAGAAACCACAGAAGAAAGTCAATATTTATAAAAGAACAAAGCTGGAGATCATAACATATCTATGGCTCAATTCAAGGGAAAAGTCAAGAACTTGAAAAAGTATGTTCTTTTTCCTTTGATTTGAAACTGACTGTTTGCAAGTGTAGCAGCTACTATTCTGCCATACTTAGCTGACATCTTTTACGTGGATCTTTTAACGAATTTTAAAAAATGCAGCTTGGGACACATCAGTGAATCACATTTCAATCCACTCAGAGAAATAACAGGTAGAAAAGAAGCACATTGACATAAACTTACAGTACACTTTGCACCACACATTAATAAAATAACAAAATGAAACTTAAAATAATGTTTGTAAAATCACATTACTGGCAATATTTTTTGCTTTTCTTTATGTAATGAATCTGTGAATAGTACAATTCATACCTGATTCTCTGCAGGTTGGATAGCTCATCTCGCTGATGAAGTTATTTGGATTTAGGAAGCAGTATCACTTCCCTTTGGCATGTCTTGACAAGTACATGCCTACATGTACAAGGATTGCCCCTAGCACATTTTATTGATAGAATATAGCTTTTAAGACAATATTATACAGGAGTTTCTTCTTGTTTCCAACAAACTCTTTCCAATTTATACATTTAAAATTAGGGACCAATGTATGAATTTATTCAGTTAGAAAATTTTAAATTGTAGTTTGCTTTCAATTTTCCTTTTCCTCACTTAAACCATTATAAATTAGTGAATAGAAGTGAAAATAAGGCAGATGCCTTCGAGGTATGACAGTGCATAACTTTTAAGTTTGGGAGAATGTTACTGGTAAGCATTGGAAGGATGCTTTTTCCAATCAATTGTGCGTTTACCCTTCATGGATTTTCTCTTCATCATATATCCTTTTATTTAGATATCAAACTGATTGGGAAACTATTGTTTTGGCTTGGCAGCTATCACGATCAACAATTTTGAACAGACCCTTTTATTACCTGCTCCTCAACAGAGAAAAAAATAGTTTAGTTCTTAGTGAAATGATATCTCCCTAATACTTGACATTTATTTAGGTCTTCTGCAGCCACAGCAACTGTGCCTTCTTTTTTTTTTTTATTATTTGGTTCAGTTCAAGCAGAAAATATTTTTCATGTCTCTTTAGAGAGGAGTGAAACCTCTGGTACAGCAGAGAATTGGATTTCTATTCTTTGCAAAAATATTTTAAAATGGGAAAAATATTTGTGGTCAAGGTTTAAAACAAAAAAATAGATATCTTAACAGAAGATTAAAAACATAATTTTCTGCTTCTGAAATGAAAAGTGTCATCCAAAACTTCATATTTTCCAATGACTGTACGTTGAGGAGTGAGAGACATGTTAGTTAAATTCAACTCTAATAAATGATTTTTGAAAATCGTATTCATTATAGTTGCTATTAATTGAAAGAAGCCCAGTTCTGAAAATGACAATAGGATGAGTGAGTGCTTCAGTTTAATAAAGTCAAGATAGATAACACTTACTGGTTACCAAAGAGAAGAGACATTCATATTTTGATAGAATTTATGAATAACTACCAGCGTTTCAGATGTAAACAGTTCAAAAATTCTCTAAAATAGATTTCAACAGACCCTGTTCATTTGCACACATGTAGCCCAGTCATTTGCTCTTTGACTCTTTCTCTGTTTTAGCTTGTGATTTTAATTCCCAAGCTAGTATTAATCTTACTACTTTTCTTTTAACATTCATTGTGGTCCTCAGAAAAGCAATAAACTCAGTACTTAAATGCTTTCCATAATAATGAACATCTTAAATTTATCTGATTTCTGTGAGTTAGTCTAGGTGATTTTGTATGTAGATACATTTTGAAGTTTCTTACCTGCCTAGAAATAACCTTCATTCATGTTTGGCCAAATTTTTTTATTTATTTAGGTCACCAAAGTGTACCTGTAATCCTCACTACACTTTATTCTTTCATACACAAATCTGTATAGTTTTCTATTAATGATTTTCATATTGTCTGTTTTCAGAAGAGACTCCTATTTGCCCTCAATCACTTTGCTTTCTTGACACCTTATGTCAGAAGATTTTTACTGCCAGTTGTCTGACTTGGATGGAGTCAGGGTGTATGGGGATGTGTATGATGCAGTGTGTTTCAGTATGTGTGTTTGTACTATTTTACTGTTACAATAACTCCTTTTCTTGTGATCACAGCTTCTGTTAGGTTCAGAACATTTTCACAAAACTCTTTCCTAGACCATAATTCCAAGCAGTTGTAACTAAATTTATTTATGACCACCTAAACAAAAACATCAACACTTTTAATAAAATTACTATGCAACCCATTTCATAGAATCATAGAATGCTTTGAGTTGGAAGGGACCTTTAAAAGTCATCTAGTCCAACCCCACTACAATGAGCAGGGACTTCTACAAGTAGATCAGGTTAGAGCTCCGTCCAACTTGGCCTTGAATGTTACCAGGGATGGGGCATCTACAAACTCTCTGGGCAACCTACTCCAGTGTTTCACCACCCTCATTGTAAACAGTATCTTCCTTATATCTACTCTAAATCTACCCTCTTTTAGTTTAAAGCCATTACCCATTGTCGTATTGAAACAGGCCCTACTAAAAAGTTTGTCCCCATCTTTCCTATAGTCTCCCTTTAAGTACTGAAAGACTGCTATAAGGTCTCCTTGGAACCTTCTCTTCTCCAGGCTGAACAACCCCAAATCTATCAGCCTTTCCTCATAGAAGAGGTGTTCCATCGCTCTGATCATCTTTGTGGGCTTCCTCTGGACCCACTCCAACCGATTCATGTCTTTCCTGATCTGAGGACTCCAGAGCTGGACACAGTACTCCAGATGATTTCTCACCAGAGCAGAGCAGAGGGGCAGAATCACCTCCCTCGACCTGCTGGCCATGCTTTCTTGATGCAGCCAAGGATACGGTTTACTTTCTGAGCTGCGAGGGCACATTGCTGGCTCACATCCAGCTTTTAATCTGTCAGTACCCCGAAGTCCTTCTTGGCAGGGCTGCTGTCATTCCCTTCATGCCCTAGTTTATTTTGATACTGGGGGTTGCCCCGACCTGAGTGCAGGACCCTGCATTTGGCCTTGTTGAACCTCATGAAGTTCACATGGGCCTAGTTCTCGAGTTTGTCCAGGTCCGTCTGGATGGCATCCTGTCCTTGTGGTGTGTCAACTGCACCACACAGCTTGGTTTCATCTGTACACTTGCTGAGGGTGCACTTGATCCTGTTGTCTGTTTCACTGATGAAGATACTGAACAGTGATCGTCCTACTAAGGACCCCAGAGGGACACCACTTGTCACAAATGTCCATCTAGACACTGAGCCATTAACCACTACCTTCTAGATGTGACCATCCAACCAACTCCTCATTCACTGAACAGTCCATCCATCTAATCTCTATCTCTCCAATTGATAGATAAGGATGTTGTGCAGTGCCACGTCAAAGGCCTTACAGAAATCCAGATAGACAACATCCGTAGCTCTTGTCTTGTCCTCTTTTCCTAATGTATTTTCTGGCTATATTTTCCTACTATGTTTCCTGGATACATTAATTACTTCATATAAAATTATAACATTGCTTCATTCTGAGGTAGGAAGAGGGGTAAATCTCGCATATCATTGCTCTTGGTTTTTATCTCTTTCATTTTCATCCAGAATTTGCAGTCTCTTCTATACTTGCTTGTCACTTCATGTCAAACTTTGAAGTAACAGACCCTTCAAGACTCACGTGTATACAAATATACATTTTTGTCTGATGTCCTAAATCTTCTGACCCTTCCTGAGTATTCCCAATACTGCTGTCATTCTAGTAACATCCAGAGTATTTGGGAGTTTTCTTACTCCTGTATTTTCTCTGCTGAATATTTTTGATTCTCATTAATCTGCTGTCCCCACAGATATCAATATTTTGATGAAATCATAGTTTTTGTTTTTTTTTTATACTGTTTTTTAAGATACACATTTTGAAGGTTTGACAACTCTTTAAATTTACAGCTGCAGTATCATTTCTTTCCTTGCCAGAAGTCACCATTTCAACAAAGGAGTCTTTCTGAAATAACAGTGCGTAGTAAAAACCCAAAAGTTACATGCTTATCATTTACTGAATCTGCTAGTGATGTCCTGGTTTCTGGTGACACCGTGTGTATTTGATTCAATACTTTGTTACAGTGTTCCAATACTTCTAAAAGAAGACATTGGTCTATATTCTGCTTTATAGTATTTTTTTAAAAAAAGTATTTCACTTACTAATACTCCTAAAAGAAGACATTGGTCTATATTCTGTTTTATAGCATTTTTTTTTAAAAAGTATTTAGCTTACTAAATTATTCAAGGAAAAATTATAAGCTGCCAACAAAATGAGCATTAAGACTGTAAACTAGCCACAGACAATTTCAATACTATGTTCATATTTTGCTTTTTATGACCCTAAATTGTTAATCACTATTTATGGGGATAATATAGTAAAAGAAGAAAGAAAAAGAGAAAAATAGTAGAACTCTTTGTATACTAGAATAGTTATTCATTTAGGATTTTGTTTTAGCATTTAGTATTATGTGCCAAATAGTGTAAGTGCAAAGTAAATTGTAAAATATTGTATTTGGCCTCTTTAGGATGGAGTTAATTTTCTTCATAGCCGCTTGTACGGTGCTGTGTTTTAGATTTTTGAATGAAAGAGTACTGATAACACACTAATGTTCTAGGTTTTACTGAAGTGTTTACACAGCATCAAGACCGCCTTTGTTTCTCACTCTGCCCCCTCAATGAACAGATTAGGAGGTGCAGAATAGGCTGGGAATGTGCACAATTGGGCAGATGACCCAAACTAACTAAAAAGGTATTCCGTACCACATAACAGCATGCTCAAGAGTAAAAGGGTAAAGAAAGGGCTTTAGGGGGAGTTAGCCATCTTTTGCTCATGAACCAACTTGGCTCCAGTATACCCTTGGGAAGTGATGAATGATTGCCTTTGAATGTCTTCTTTTATTTTGTTTTCTTCCCTCTTCTTCCACTTATCCTTCACTTATTAATCAATTTTTATTATGTTTTGTCAGTTATTTTATATTTACCCAGTGAGTGAATGTGGTACTTACTTGACCAGCAAGGTTAACGCACAAAAAATATATTAAAAAAAATGCAAAAGAGAGAAGGAAAGAAACATGCCAATATCTAAAACTTTATACACATTTTGATCTTGCATTAGAATCACAGAATCACAGAATGGTTTGGGGTGTAAGGGACCTTTAAAGGTCATCCATTCCAAACTTCCCTGCCATGGGCAGGGACATCTTTCACTAGATCATGTTGCTCAAAGCCCTGTCCATCCTGACGTTGAACACATGGGCGTCCACAACTTCTTTGGGTAACTTGTTCCAGTGTCTCATCACCCTCATTATAAAAAATTTCTTCGTTATATCCAATCTACCTCTACCCTCTTTCAGTTTGAAACCATTGTCCCTTGTCTTATCACTATAGGCCCTGGTAAAAAGTGTCTCTCCATCTTTCTTATCAACTCCCTTTATATATTGAAAGGCTGCTGTAAGGTCTCCTTGCAGCCTTCTCAAGATTGAATAACCCTAACTCTCTCAGCCTTTCCTCATAAGAAAGGTGTTCCATCCCTCTGATCATCTTTCTGGCCCTCCTCTGGACCCACTCCAAGAGCTCCATGTCTTTTCTGCACTAAGAATGCCAGAGCTGGACACAGGATTTCAAGTGGGTTCTCACCAGAGCAAAATAGAGAGGCAGAAACACCTCCCTCAACCTGTTGTCTGCAGTGCTTTTCATGAAGCCCAGAATATGATTGGCTTGTTTGGCTGCAAGCACACATTGCTGGCTAGTATCCAGCTTTTTGTCCACCAGTGCGTGTGGTGGTGCAGCCCCCATGCAGGGCCACTTGGAAATTTCATGATAAGCCAGCATTGTGTTCTTGTCTTGGCTACAAGAGCAGCGAGTTGGTATGAGCTGTCGCTTTTCTTGTCTTGGTTAGAAGAGCAGTGAGATGGCATGATCAGACAGTCCCTAACTGTACCTGGAACTTCTGCTGGCTGGATTGTAGACCCATCTGGTAGATGCTAGAACTGTACAGTCTGGAAAGTACTGGAATTTTACGGTTGTTGCTAATATACCAGGTTGTGGCCAAAATGGAAGAAAACACTGACCAAAGTCAATCATCTGATGATCCTACAAATAAAGATCCTACATAAGAACCTTTGAGCTCTCCAGAATCACAGTGGGCTGTGTTTTAGTATCTCTTGATGTACTGAGATGCCTCTCAGGGTAGATTTCATGAGGATCAATGATCATCTGCTTGTAGATGTTGATGAAGAAGAAAGGTTTAATGATCATCTGCTGATACATGTTGACAAAGGAGAAAAGTGAGTAAATCACTACAATTTTCACAACGCTAAATTTTGGTTATAGGTTACCCTCTGTGTCTGTCTGTGTCTGTGACATTTTTGTCTGTGTGTGTATATGTGTGATCTGATGTGAAAACCATTCTCTAAGTCTCGTGTGAACCTTGCCATTTTCAAATCTTTAACTAAGCAAATTTTATCTCTCTGTTAATTGATGATTGCCATTACGTAATCACAATTTAATTTTGTGATTTACTGTAACAGTGTTAATAAATCTTAAAAGTTGTGTAATATCTATTTGTGACAATTAGCTATATTTAGCAGGATCCTAAATCATTCATTTGTGACAGTACCCCCAAGTGCTTCTCTGCAGGGCTTTTCTCAGTCCATTCAACCCCATGTTACTGGGGATTGCCTCAGCCTGGGTGCAGGACCTTGTTGAACTTCATGAGATTTCCATGGCCTCATTCCTCAGGCCTGGCAAGGTACCTCTGGATGCCTTCCAGCTTTCAGGCTTCTGAAATTGAACTGTACATATGTGTAAACTAGTGTTGAAACGTATTTCTGACTGTTAAGTAGTATGTGTATGTGTAATGAAGTTTGCTTTAACTACAGCACACTTTTTAATAATCATAATTTTTTTTTCTCCCCAAAATGTTTCTGCACATTAAAAATTAATGTAGTTAATGTAAAATATGTAAAAATATGTTAAATTGACTGTATCTCTTTGCTGAGTCAATCATTGTTTAAATTATCAGATTATTTTAAGCTATCTGCTTTGCTTTAAATGTGCTAGGTGAAAGTATTTACAGGAGATATTTGAATGAAAACTTTAAAGACTTAAATTTTATTTATTCTCAGTTGGGGGTGGGGTATTACATTACTAATACGTATGGCTTAAAATGTCTTTCAGCCAATTACGGCACTTTGCCTTGATAGGACCTTCTTCATTATTTACACTTTTAAAACTCTTAAGAATACTTAGGGAACATTTCAAAGCTCTAATTAAAGATTAGTAAAGAAGTTACACCAGAAAATCTGAGTTTTTATTTTACTCTGGAAGTACTTAACACTGACAATATATTTTTATCACACAAGGAACACAACAAATATTTTGAATAATCCCCTTTCCATGAGAAGTTTCATTTTGAACTAATTTTTCCACTAAAAATAACTGTGACTGTAGTTCCACTATTACAGTAAGCTCATTTGTCTTCATATCCAGTGTTATCAAATCAAGCTTCTTCTTCCAGTATATGTTCTTTATTTTTGGTTTATGCTTTTTATCTATATTTCATACTTCCAAGGTAATACTCCTTAAAAGAAGAAATGCACAGATCTGAGATGTTTATTATTTTGAGTACTATTTGCAAAGTTCCTTTATATTTTTCTAACATTCAAAGTGCTTGATAAATAAAAATTATATCTAAGCTGTGTGGGAAACCAAACTATATACAGGTGGGTATCACAATGCATTTGATGAAATACTGCAGTTCCAGCAAAGTCTGAACCAGAATGAATATTCAGAAAATGTGATTGATTGTCTGCTTTAGCTAAAACCAGATTGTGCTTTTCTTTGCATCTCTAGACCTGAGAGCATTTGTAAATGTGTGTATGCATTACTGGCTTTACACCACAGTTAGAATAATGGCATTAGATTCAATTGTCATTAGAGTCATCATCTTTTGGAGAAGTAGCCCTCTGTGTCAATAAACATAATGTTTTTCCCTACACTTTCTCAAAGTCCATGTAGCGGTCACTTTGGAAAGGTTAATTCTGTTCTCATATTGTCATCTTACAAGAGGACTGTACTGATTTATTGTAGACGGAGGCAGTGTGATTAGAGCAGCAGATTTTTCCCCCACAAATCAATCACTGTTTCCAAAGTAAACTATTAAATGACTGAAAAATCTTTACTTAATGTCTCACTTCTCCCTTGTTCCTTCTTAAGTGAAGACAGATCCTTCCTCCCTTATTCTCTTGCTCTCTTCTCTCTCCATCTCTCCATTTCTCCTTCTGTCTTCTCTTTCTCTTTCCCTTTCTCTTGTCCAAAAGACAGAGAACTCACAGTGCATAACTGTGTTTTTAAGGAAAGCAGTCAAGAGCTGTGAATGAACTACGCTTGTCAGTTGCATTCTACAGCTATGACAAGTTAATGTGTGCCAGTTTCACAGCTTGTCCACAGCTGTTGTCTTTCAAATCTTTGTATAATATTCATTTTCTTTCCAACATTTATGGAATTTATAATTGCAATGAGAGTTTATCGAAATTACTTTGTATAGAACACTAGTAGATAATAGCTCTTAGTTTTAAACTATGCATAACGAAATCTATGCCAGAAATAATTCTTCACATAATGCTTAAGATTGCACAGATGTCCGTGTTTGATCTCAGAAGGCATAATTAAGGAGAAAACGCTGACAGAAATGAAGTATACATACCACCAACTAAAGAAGAAAAAAGCATGTAGAACAAGTTGAAATATTAGTGTTTGGGAAGGAGAATATACAATTAGCAAAACATGTCACGTATACAGTTCAACTGTAAACTGAAAGACCAAAACAGAGGGGGGAAAACAAACAAATAAATGAAACCACATACCAAACAAAAAAAACCTCTCAACACCAGCAAAAACATCTTGAATAGCATCAACTGATCAATACTAAAACATCTCCAGATCTTTTTTTTTGAATGTGTGAATATTCGTAGTATCAGTTCACAGCAAACTGAGAGAGGAAAATCAGTTCAAGAGGCAGATTAAATATATATGTGTGTATGTGTAAATGTATGTACATGTATCTGAGTTTAAACTTCAGTGCTGAAACCTTAACACTATGAAATTTTGGACAGATGGACAATAACAACATACTCTCTCACCTGTACAAGGAGCATCTGTTTCCTTGCTTATTTAGATTTTTTCCATATCCCATGAGATCTATTGCAGCATCACAGCTGATTTGGCACCTACTGAATAGCTAGCTTCTATGTCAAAAATATATGTAGTCTCACATGCTCCCGAAGTCCAGGGTGAACAGGACAGTCTAGATATGTTTGTTACAATAAATAAAAAACAAACCAGGGACAAGTCCCTGACTCTGAAATTTAAGGTGGTACTGATTCACTTTCATTCCCATTATCTTGGATAGTAACCTCAATGTCTCATTTATACTGCACGGGTAGTTGGAAAGGCTGAAATCTGAGCTGCAAAATAGAGAGACAGAAAGTATCTAGTGCTCAAACAGGGTTAAAACTTTTCCTTTGGTTATCTTTTCTTCAGCTGTATGGATATATTGTCCCAGACTTCTGTAGTCTTATGGAAAAGAAATCGACTATTGCATGTTACCAGACACATAAATAATAGTACCTGGAATAACTTCATAGGATATTGGAAATGAGAAACTATATAATGTGTGGTTTTTATAGATATATTCACCAATATATATATGGCAATATACATTTTTATAACTCTACATAAATACATACATAGATATAGGTGTGAAGACACAAATATTTATATAAACATACTGCTGTAACTAGATATTCCTGATTTTCTTGAAAAGCTGTAGCTGGACAAAAGAGAAGTAGGCTCTAGTTTTTGTGTCTTGATGATGTCTTCTAGTGAGAGGAGTGAGAAGTGGGAGTTTTCTCTCCTACCTGAAAGAAACTGACTGGGGATATACAGCTATGTAACCTTTCTGGAGTAGAAAATGCAATAGGAAAAGGAAGTCTAGGCTGGAGGGCTGGAGTAGTACACAGAGTCACTAAGGGGAAATTCAGCTCCTCAATTTCAGACAGCCTTCCAACGAATGTCCAGATGGTAACAGAAGTCTTCATTGCAAAGGTCTCTGTGAAGGTGTCTACAGCTAGACTAGGTAAGACTTCCTAAACTGATTCTAACGACTGCTTATATCCAGCTGGTCCATGGTCTTGTGTGACTAAGAATATGCATGATCCATTGTTATTATCTTAAGTCTATCACAAAACCTCCCTCATGCACCATAACTATTTGCAAAAGTCTGTTCTCTGTGACCTTTTCTGCGTCTTTAGAAATGGTATATGCTCACTGCTTAAATGTTTTATCAATGTACAGTTTCATCAATTCTGAAGCAGAAACTACATGAGATAGTATTTGGGATGGTTAGATTTTCTGTGCTAATCAACACAATTAAACATACGAATGTTGGCTATCCATTGTAGATGGCACATCAGGAGATGCCTGGGAGAGAATCATTGGGATTATATGAAATCAACACCCACAGAGCACGTGTACAAAAGAATCAAATATTTTGTGTGAAGGCAGCTAGGAATTCAGTCAATCACTTTGTCTCAGGTTGGTCCATTTTCTCATCTGTGCAGATGACTACCCAGGAAGTTCCTCAAGCATCCAAAGAATTAATGATGAAGCATGATAACAGGTACACCACAACTGTTAACTACAGAACAATCTCAAATGTTTCATTTATATCACACTAATTATTTAAATATCACAGATTTTGTTGCAATGTGAGATACCCTAAGGTATCTCTTCTTGCTGTCTAGCTTTTTTTCCAAAATGTGAGTCTCCTGTTGGTGCTGTTGTAACTTTCAGACCTGTTCTGATGCTCTGTATATCCAAGGGCATTTCAGATGATACTGGACACAAATGTTGAGACGATTTATACGAGTTTCCATGAACTTCAGTGGGGAATTAGATACATAGCAAACATCCAGGCTACATCTAGGTGTCTACATTTAGGTAATTACTTATGAGCTGAATCTCATCCTAGGATGATCCTTGCAAGAGTAGGAAACAGTTATACAAGGCTTAGAAAACATTTAGATGAATAGTACGTGAATCAATGCTGATGCAGTATATGTTATGTGCTGAAACCTTGAGAGTGTGTATGCTATGGAGACAGAAATTTGTTTCATGTTGCATCCAGTTCTTCTTCAATATTCATTAGATTATTTGAAAGTTTCTGCTTTCAAAGGTGTCTCCATGACCATGAAAAACAACCAGAGAGCTCATACCAGGATCAGGTTCCTGGTATCCAGTAGGATTCTTAGGTATTCTGATTCATTTCTGTGTGAATAGACTCCTGTCCGTTGTTAGGATTTCTTTTTCAACAAAATGTACTATCAAAATCTTAGACACTTGTTACTGTGGTGGAAAAAAACTCTGACAGTTTTTAAGTGCTTTGTGAATGTCCTAACAATATTTAGGAGAGCATAGAAGAGTTGATGTTATTTGAACCTGATTCTTTGGTATCTACAGTAAGGTCGAACTGCATGTATCATTAAGCACATTTTGTTGTGATAGATATTTATTATGCTCTAATACCAGGCTGCCCTTATATATGTAGTTCTTTTAAAGATATTAATATATATTTATATTTATTTATGTATATGTATTTCTGTACTGATATACATGCTCACAGACATACACATATATATGTTTATATTTTTTTCTAGGCTTTATGGATCTCCGGAGAGATTTAAAGCAGAGGCTAACATTTTCCATAGTTAATTGGAATAAAATTCAATGTAAGGGAAAAGAGTGTTACCTGCTACAGACCTTATTGAAGTTTATTTATCACAGATTGTGTTCAGAGATATTTACTGTTTAAAACAAACTCTGATGGTTTTGGACAACTCTAGAATATTGCAATGCTGGACAATGAATCAATGAAGAAGTGCATTAGAATCCTTACTTGAGGATCAGCAGTTCTAATATTTCACTATTTGGAAATTAATTAGTAATTTTTCAAGAATGTTTTTAATGCATCTGCATGCTTGGAATTTATTATATGATAGCTTGTTATTCAAATTAAATTTGATTACCTTAAGTAATTTTTACCCATCATTTCTGGTATGAGGTTTCTTAAGGCACTCTATGAAATATTAAATGTGTCATTATAGACCATGACAATTGAAAGAATTATTAGTCCAAGCTACTAACTATTTCAAATACTCACCACACTCTATTAAATCTTAAAATTACTTTAAGTGTTCTGTGTACATAGATAATTATAATATTTTATATGTGATTTACAATAAAAATTTTAAAAGACAAAACACTGTTTGGGAAAAAAAAAAGAAAATTAAAGCATACACGCAGTCCTTCCAATTCATTAATTTTAAAATTAGAGATATGTGCCTAAAGCCTAGTGATGGATTTCTTTTAGTTTTTTAAAGACCTGAAAGAACAAGTCAGAGAAACACTTTTTTTTTGCGTGATGGATGAAGAAGGTTATATGCATGGCAGATCAAAGGTCCATGTGTACCTTCTAAAATCCTCCATGCAAAAATCAAAATCAATCAGACAATAATAAGATACCAGATATATATATGTTAGTCTTCCGCGCATTCTTTGTTTGTTGTGAACTGATTTTACCAAACAAGTTGAGTTTGACTTCCCTGATTCCAATGGGCTGTTGGGACTCCATTGCTGATCAGGTCAGACAGTTTACATGTTTCATGTGTTTTAGCTAGTGGAAATGCATACTCAAGTGAAGAATAAAAGATTTGGCTGGGACATGAGATCTATTTATATAAATTGATAGAACAAGTGACAGGACTGTGGCTTATTCACCTCCATACCTTCACTCGGTCGGATTTCACATCAACATGGCAACTCAGGGAATAAAGCTAATTACCTGACTCACTTATAAAATAGTTTTTGAGAGATGTATTGTGACTGAATTATAAATATTAATTTAAAAGATTCTGTATTAAGCTCTTGTAAGAAACACTAAAGAGCAAGGAACATACAATGCACATGGAACATAAAACACCATAAGCAGGTACATGTTCCAATGAAAATATTCTTGTGAGTAAAGGAAATTTTCTGTTCAAAATTTTTAGGTTTTATATAATGTAGAATTATTATTACACAGTACTGAGAAAATATTAGGAATAAGTACAGTGATCCACTACTTCAACACTTACAGTTAATACTTCACATGTGCAACATTTTGCTGAAGGGGTTTCTCTTAAAAGGAGACTACTTATTTTTCCCAACGTCTCAAAATCTATATAAAATTGTGTCTTAAAAAGATTTGCACTCCAAGGTAGGTATATATAATATACAAAATTAGATTTATTTTAAAGGTGTTCTGAATCTTCCTGTGCACCTGATATATGAAATAAATAGTCAGTTTTAGGAAAAAGATAATTAATATGATTAAAATAAAGTTACTGTATGTCAAAATATATACAAAAAATAATATTTTAATCTGTTCTATATTGAAAAGTGATCGAGACTAAAACGTGAATTCAAGCAAGACGTACAGATCAACTACATTTATGTGATGAACTGCAAATGAGTGCCTCATATTTAGGGGACAGCAAATTACTTTAGAATAAAAATTGACAAAATTAAATGTCTAACTTTGATCCTGCAACTTTCAACCATAGTGACTATAACATTTGCTTGTGAGCAATACTTACATATCCTTTTTTACTTCAGTGATAAAATCCTACACATTCAGACTTGGTCACAGAATTTGGATGTATTCATGTGGTCTGTAAGCTTTAAGATGTCATTACCTAAAATGAAATTGATCCTGTAGTCTTTCCTAGTTCATAAAATGTGTATTTCTATGAAAAAGACTTCATCGAAGTTTATACAGTTCCATGCAAGAAGAGGAATCTCCCCCATTCAAATATGCAAACATTTCCTAAGGAATACACTGATCCATTTCAACTAAGGTTTTCAGTAATGGTCTAACTGTTTCAGGATAAGATTTAAATGAGTTTTACAATGTTATAGTTCTTATCTGAGCTTCATCAAATGATACAGCCTTTGAAACAGCTGACTTAAAAAAACCTCAGGTATTGTTCATTGAGTAGTGAGCTATATAATCTTGTCTCCCAGGTATACGTTTCCTATAGTATCTGCTCAGTCTACCATACGTTGTTCAGTTTTGCTTGTAGTGGCTGACCAGCTGTAATATCCTCTGCACCATACCTTTAGCTCCTACCAAGCTAGAAAGGACAATTCATTGTATCTGCAGCATTTTTTATTCATGAGTTACTAATTTGTTCTGCTATTTTCCACAAGTCAAAATTTCAAGGAGCTGTAGGACTATGTAATACTCCTATCTCTAACTCTGTTTGGAGTTACTTCACTGTAGTAGATAGGGAGGGAACAAAAAAGGCAGAGGCTTTAATGGAATCAACAAACAAATGAAAGAAACAAGCTCCTTCCTATTTCTTAAATAATTGCAAGTACATCGTTGATTATTAGGCATTTTAGAGAAAACCATTTTCTTCTAATTGGCTTCCTTTTGGTAAACAAAGTTAAAAAGACCAAACCATTGTAAGCTTCTTTCTATCATTATAATTAAAAAATAAGAAAATAAGCAATAATATAGCTTTTGAATTTTAATCTTAAAACTTGTCATTCTGTGAACAGTAGAACTAAACTAAGCTTCTGATGAATTTCAGTTATATGTCACCTGCCATATTCAGCAACTAACCTGCTTTCTCTCAGCTGCTTGAGAGACCCTTGCGAAACTTTGCAGAAGTTGCTCAGGTACAGAAGTTATTCATGGGAGGAGGAGGAGGGGAAGTATGGAAAACTAATATGTAGTTACAAGCACCCAGGAAAAGTTATAGATCATTCCTAAGTCTCATTTAATTGAGTAAATAAACAAAACGAAAAAAATAAAACCTGAATAGAAAAATACCGTCCAAAACCCACAACAGGTTACAGTGACAGATCTCTACTTATTGCCCTAGTGCTTTGTGCAAAAGGTGCTAAACTATCGTGCTCCACATTGGTCAGTCTGAGTGTTACAACAGGTACTGTTTCAAAGAGATTAAGTCAGAATGAAGAAGTAACAATGTGGGGTTTTTTCTGAATTATTGATCAATTATTTTCTAATTCTACTCCTTTAATCTTTTCACAGATGAGAAAAAACTAGGAATTTGTCTCTTGGTACATAGAAGAACAAGGAGAGATCTACGACTTTGTGGTTTTGTGCAGAAACATGCCTTATGTTCTGTACATAACGAGTTCTTCTCCAAGCCTAAGAGAATTCAAAATAATTAAAAAATGAAAAGTTGACTGAGATTACAGGGTCAGAGGATTAGCTGCATGAGCTGAGATTCCACTCTTCAAGCAGCAGTTAATAATGGGGACTGTGGTTAGAATTTATGAGGAATTTTCAGTAAGCATCAATGTCCTGAAATTTTCATAAGAATGTATTGATCACAGTGATCACATTAGCTAAATATTCTCAGATCTAGGGTGAAATGGCTCATGAAAAAGAAAGATTACCACTGAATAACCAACCGTTACGGTACTCTCTAGACTGGGACTCCTTTGTTCAAGTCTCAGACTGATGATTTAGAACTGAGTTTGAGCTTGAAATAGTAAATACCTGAGCCTGAGTTGACCAGCAAAGATTTCCTTTGTAACCGATAAAGAGAAACTGGCATTCAGAAAAGTGATTTATGTCAATCTGAAACAGATATCTGAAAATATTAGATAAGTGATACTCTGGAAATATGTTTCCCTCCTTTTACCATAGAGTTTAGGGGACATTTGATATTTAGAAAGTGATTTTAGGGAGATAAATTTATGGTTCTAATCAGTTCTTCATTGCCGTCTATCTTTTCTCCTGACCAGTCCTCTTCAAAGGTACCCATTTTGAAGGCTGTGTAAGCCCTCACCAACTACAGATTGGTCTACTAAGTTGTAACCTTTACCAAAGTGTTTTGGCTCACCTGATTATATTTTATTTTAAAAATATTAGATACATTTTCAACTTTCTCTAGTCTATATTTTTTTTCATGAACAGTTATTAAAAGGTTCCTTTTTTGTCTAAACAGGAAGAAAAAAGTCTTAAATTAAAAAAAAATAAACAGGAGGAAATTTGTTGTTCATTTTGAGCTCAGTTTTGAAGGAAAACTTGAACTCAAACCAGACAATTTAAAGGTCTACTGTTTAGTGAAAAGTTCCCGAGAAAACTGGCAATTATATCTTTATTTGGATTAATGTTTCACCCAGACACAAAAAACCCTGTTTTTTTACACAGCATTATGATTTTTTTTAATATGTGTGTAAAAATGTTTTAGTGCTATGCTTAGTTCTTTTAAAAATGGCCTAGCTAAGAAATACTGTTTATATGTTCTGGATATGTATTCTTAGGAAATGAAGTGAAAATTCTCATTTTAACTGGTCAGCAGCGGTAATTTCTGACCAAGGAATGATCTGGCATGGAGGGCAAGAAAGTCAAACTATAGAATCAGAGAGCGAATGACTCCATATAAGGTAGTGAAATTTGCTGATGAGATAAGAAATGCTGTGGTATTTTCTTGTAATAATCGTGGAATATGAGTGCCCAGGGGCCCCTTTTGGTAAACAGAACTGGCACTGGGGGATGAAATCAACACCAGTTAAGGTGCCTGACGCTGATGCTCATAGGGTCAGTGATGTTGCAAGTGTGTATAAAGAATTGGCTCATGATGTGTCTTTGATGAGTCCTCGCAGAACCACTCATGGAGAGAGTAGGACTCTGCCCATTGCCCATGTAAAGGTCAGCAAAGGCAAATGCAAGGTTCTTCACCTGGGCTGGGGCAACCCACAGTATCAATACAGACTGGGGGATTAACCGATTGAGGCATCCCTGCAGAGAAGGACTTGAGGATGCTGGTGAAAGAAAAATTCAACATGAAGTGGCAATGTGTGCTCACAGATCAGGAAGCAAACCATATCCTGGGCTGCATGAAAAGAAGCATGGCCAACAGGTTGAGGGAGGTGATTCACCCCTCTACTCTGCTCTGGTGAGACCCTACCCAGAATACCGTGTACAATTCTGGAGACCTCAGTACAAGAAAGACATGCACCTGTTGGAGCAGGTTGAGAGGAGGGCCACAAAAATGGTCAGAGGGATGGAGCACCTCTCCTACAAAGAAACACTGGGAGACTGGGGGTTCAGCCTGGAGAAGAGAAGGATTGAGGGAGACCTGACAGCGACCATTCAAACATTAAAGAGAGCCTATAAGAAAGATGGAGAGGGACTTCTTACAAGGACATATAGAGATAGGACAAGGGGTAATGGCTTTAAACTAGAAGATGTTGGATATAGGTTGCATAAAAGAAAGAAATTTTTTACCATGAGGGTGGTGAGACACTGGAAAAGGTTTCTCACAGAAGTTGTGGATTCCCCTTCTCTGGAAGCGTTCACGGCCAGGGTGGATGGGGCTTTGAGAAACCTGATCTAGTGGAAGGTGTCCCTGCTCTTGGGAGGGTGTTTGGACTGGAAGATCTTTCAAGGTCTCTTCCAACACAAACCACTCTGTTATTCTATGATTGCTCTTGATATCTCTTTATGCTTAAGCTCAAGCACATGTTTAATGTACCTCAAGGGGTATAATAGAAATTCCCCAACATAACTGATACGTTTTAAAAATAGAATGTTATCAAAGTATTGCCACATTTTGTACTCAACTAAGAGCTTCTCATATTAGAATTTTATACTCTGTTTTTCACATTGCCATTTCTATATTCTGTACTTCTCAACATATACAGTACTAAAGCTTCCATGATCTAATGCTGGGAAAATATTTTAATTATGTCTGTAATTTCACTTTTTTATAATTTATTTTTTGTCATTAATACAAAGGCTAACACAAGCTAGCATAAATTGCTGCCCTCTACACAGACTGTAAATAATTGATGACTATCTTTTTTTAATTTAGTATACTTGTTTTGAAACAGTCAAAATTTGGTCAATATGTCTCTTGCAAGACTAAAAAATACTTGATATGTTTCAACCCTTACAAATATAATCTTCCTCAAAGGAAAATATCCTCTGTAAAGTATTTCTTTCCAACACATTATATATCAAAATTAATCATGTTTAATAGGAGATTAGTACATGGTGGCACATTATATTAATATGTGAGAAAAAAATTTCAAAGATCACCTGTTATTTCATTTTCCTTGAATTAGTTAAAATTAATATTTCTGAACTTACTTTTTAAAGTTGCACTTTTTGTTGTTTCATCAACATGTACAACTTAAAGGTCAAAGCAAATGGAATTCAGTCTAGATTCTGCCACAGACCTTCATTTTTCCATTAAGCACAATGAACTTTGAATTTAGTCTGTTATCAGTAAGCAGGTTCTTTGCCCAGTAAATTTAGACACAAAATTGTTTAAACTGAGACTTCTGTGTTTAGGTAGGAGTTATTATAATGCACCCTTATAGAATATTTTTTATTAGAAATTAATGAAAAAGCCCATAGAGAAGAAAAAAATAAGACTGTCTCTTGGGTCTGGAATTAATTTAATGTTTGTTTAATGAAATTAGAATTTTACCTTTCTAATAATCTTTCTCCCTTATAGAAATTGACTTAATGACTGAAATTAATATGATATTGGATTAAAGAGATGAATTCAAGTAATTTATTCAGTCTTTTCTGTTTGATCAATTTTTTTACGTGTAACAGCTTTTACGAAAGACATTTCCTGATGTATTTTCAGCAGCTGATCTTAACAAATACTGGGTGATTCGATAGGTTAGTACTGTCTTTTCTGATGATATTTGATTTGTTCTAAGTTCTGCATAATGAACATAAAAAAAAAAAAAGAATTCTCCTGTTCAAAGAAAAAATATTTAAATCTAAAATAAGGTCTAATTTATTAATTCATAGTATAAAAGATATATTTACTTGATTACAAACAGCTGAAATAGTCATATGGTTAAACCATCAGCCAGGGAACAAAGTGATTGTTCCATGGAAAACAACAACAATACAAGCACTCTCTTGAAATATTCAACATCATATCCAAGTTTGATGTATTCTGCCATGTAGCAATTTCTCGGTGGATTTTCCCTAGCTTCTAACTTATTAGTGAACATCACTGTGTTATTGTTTTCCAAAAAATTTCTTCCATCACATGTGTTCTGATCAAAAGTCAAGGGCAGTACAAGAAAAGTTTGTTTACAGGTTCATACATATTATTACTCAGTCTTATGATTAGTATATGTAGGCTTATTCTTAGGTGTCTGTGCTTTTAATTACACTTTTAATACTCTCTATAATATCTAATTATGAAAAAGAATGTTCACATTCAATGGCACTAAATAACCACCTATACTTAGTATTTTTTTCCCAAAAAATATTTGAAAGAGAAAATGGTTCCTGATATTCTTTGGTTAAATAAGAAAGAATAGTCAACTTTGAACACTCATGACAATGTATGCAGATAATCTGTTTAATGCCAGCTTTCAAAACTTATCCTTTCATTATGGTTAAAAAAACATTGCTTGTAAAAAAGTATGACGAACTTTACAATTTGATTATCTATTGCCAAGTAGCATTTACTGCTTACAGAGAGAAGGATTTTGATCGTTAGAAAAACATATAAAACATATTTTAATTATTTTCTTTTTTCTCCTATCCTCAGGACAAAATATGGTTCTCTGTAATTACATCATATCTGTATTTAAATAGTTTGACATAATTCGTATCTAACCCTCAAATTTAATTAAAGTAATCTTTGATGCTAAAAGTGTGTGAACTGAAAAACCTTTGGGAAAGAATAAGAAAGCATGTTACTAAATGTCAAAATGTCAAAATGTCAAGTAGATTGGAAGTTACAAGGTCTACTGAAAGTAAGGTAAAACATGAAATCGTAATGTGAACAGATAAACACACAGTTACAGTTAAAAATATATATAAATATAAAAATGGGTTTCCCTTTGAAAAAAACATTACAAAAATTAGCTATTAATTTGGAAGAATAAAAAACTTGCAAAAAGGCTCATTTCTGGAAGATGGAGATGCAAAATCAACATGAGTTTATTATGATTTTGTGGCAGAAGAGAGGCCTATAGATTTTGGAATATATCTGCACTTGTAGCAAGAAAAAAAAAAGTCTAAAATATGTAATAGAAGTTGCTTATCAACAATTACAAATCTTATTACCTCTATTAGAAAAACAGAAACATTATTAATAATTTGGAGAAAAACAATGAAGAAAGACTAAATGCTCATTAGTAAGATACACTTAAGAGCTGCTCTTTAGGGCATTAAAAAGAGTCTTATGAACGTTTGAAGTTAGCCTAAAGCCAATACTTGCTTCACATTGACAGAGAAAAGGAAAATCAAGGTCACTGTGTGGCGATGTTTTTCATCAGCTTGGCTTTTCATAGCAGTAGAAAAAGTATTTATAAATATAGTAGATTTCTATTCAGTTATTTTGGTAAAAAATAAGACTAAGTAGTGAAACTATTTGTCTCTATCCTCATTTCCTAATAATGTGCATATCAGAGCAAGGAGGCACTCTAAAATCCAATACTAATACTATCTTTAAAGAATGGTGTCTACCGAAGTAGATACTATGTAAGATACTATATATTTAACATATGACCTTTTCCTTCTTGTTTAAGACTGCAGTGGTTTTCGACTTAGCAGGACATTCTGAATAAAGGTTACAACAGACTCTGAAGTTTGAAGACCGTGTAAAACTGGATATGCTAGCAGGCCCAAACAGCAATGTATTCATTCTCCACAGTCTTTACTTTTATGATCTTCCTAGGTGCTTTCTTTTCTGGCTTTGTATGAAAGCTTATTTGCTGCCATTTTACTCAGCCAGTGTGTGGTTATTAAAAGTTACTTTCAGTTTGCAAGACAGAGCACTGTGACCATAACCTCTCCTTTCAAGGAAGCCTTTTAATTCTCATTCAGTTCTCTTCTTTTAACTGAGGTTGGACCTACATCAAGAAAGAACAATATCATGCCCTCAAACATAACCTCTTCATTTTTCCCTACTGCCTGCAGCATTCTATCCTTCTCTCAGGTGTACAACAAGGTCAAAATCATGGTCCCTCCTACACAGTTACTCAAAAATAGCCTCAATGTGGGAATCTTATGGTATTTCTGATCCAGATTAGATAGTCTTCGAAGTTATGTGACTGAACTACAGATTAAGTTTTCCGTAAAAAAAGATGGTGTCAGGACTTCATGTTCCCTCTAGAATTTCAGATGCTTAATGTTCCTCCTTTATTGTTTGTTGTCTGAAATTTCAAGTCATCTTTTCTGTGCCAGTAAGATTTTACCTAAGGATTCAGTCTGCCTTGAGAGTATTTGGTTGTTTCCCATTCTCTGGAAAGGTTTGAATTTGAATTAAATAGTAATTTAAATGAGAAATGTAAAAACTAGACATTTGTCTTGGACTCTTTACTTCTAAATCCAAATAAGCATGTCACTCTAGTTACATTTTTACATGTTTTCTTTCCCTGCATATTTATTCAGTACGGTGTAGATGACTTTCTAAAATTTAAGTTTCTTCTGTTCTGAAGTACAGTTCACAAATCTCAAACAAGTAAACTTAGCCTGTAGTTTCATTTGTTATATAGAGAACTCAGATGGGGTAGCTGACTAAACTGATTTTTTATTTACTGAAGATGATAAAACCAGATGGTTCTTCACAGATGAATTAATGTTTCAGGGGTACTGTATGACTCTCAGGTGTGCATTCAAGGTTCTACATTTTCCATGCACTCGTTCATTCAACTTTTTCTGTACTTTTTACAAAGTATTTTTATATTGAAATAAAAACTTCAAAAACAAAACTAAAATGTTACTGAATTACTGGAATATGCTAACATTCAAAATTTTAGAGTGAAGTCACACTAAGAAAAGCAAAGCTCCACAAAATGAGATAAAACAGATTTCACAACTTCTTTTCCACTGCATCAATGGAGGTAATGGAGAGCCATTAGATTTAGGCTATTTCAGATAAATATGTAGAAACACAATCAAAAGATTAAGTGTTTCCAAAGAAGATGATTCTGTGATTTCTTTCTTCCCAACCTTGAGAATTACACACACAAACATACATAGTTACCAGTATCTGAATTTAGGTTAAAAAGTGGTGTTCCGAAAGAGGACATTTGTCTCACTTAGAAAATCATGAATAAAGGAGTTTTCTATATGTGATAACTCTGGAGTAAATTTTCGAGTTAGAAGGGAAGATCAAGTTGTTTCCACCTATAAACATTTCAATTCAACTCTGTGTCCATTCATTCTGGTTTGGATGAAGTATATACGATTAAGCTTAAAAGTACCTGTGGGGCTAGAGTGGACTGAACACCCTCCCCCTTGATCCTTCACCTCAGTCTTACCTATCGCTGAGTAAAAAAGAAGATAATCTTATTTATAACTGAAAAATAAGAATGAAAAAATGTTACTTAACAGTTTCCCTATCCTGAGATAGTAATTTCAAAAAAATAAAATAATCAAGAGAAATTAAAAATATACTAAGTTCAAACAAAATGGCTATTCTGTCCTCAGAGTTTATCATCTCTAGAAGTCAGAATCATAGAAATGTTTACTTGAAGAGGCTTCTAGAGATGCCTTGTCTAGCATCCTTCTCAAAGCAGGACTATCATCAAGACTTCATCAGATCAACCATGCCATTTTCTATTCAAAGCATGAAAAACTCCATAGATATTTTTTTTGTGCAGCCCCTCTGGGCAACCTTGTACAGTGATGAACTTTCTGTCAAGTGAGAAGGTTTTGCCTGATGTCTAATTTCAGCCTCCAAAACAGCAACTTCTGATTCTTGGACACTGCTACCTCATCTGCCACTACTGAGAAGAATTTTTCTCTGTTATCTTTGTAACTGCCCTTCAAATAATTGTAATGGCAGATCTTCAGCCTCCTCTTTACTAGACTAAAGAAGTCCAGTTCCCTCAACATTGCTTCATGGGTCACGCGCTCGTTCTCTGATCATGTTGGTAGCGGTCCATTGGACCCTGTCCAATTTCTCAGCTTTCTTTTTGAGGTGTTTTTCTGGTGGGGATGGGTTAAAAAAAAACCTGAACACAGTATTTCAGATGTAACCTCCACAGTTCCAAGATGAGAGGGATAATAATTTCCCTCAACTTGTTGGCTCTCCTCCTCCTAATGTAGCCCTCTATACACTTTGCTGTATCTGAAATTAAAGTACACTTTGGGGTTACATTTAGCTTGGTGTTTGCAGTAATACTGAGCTCCTTTCCAGCAAATTTATTTAGCCATATTGTTCCCAGTCTGTGCCCATGCAGATGGTCACTCTATCCAATGTGTTCTCTGTGTTGAACATGGACATGCTTCTGTCAGCCCAGCCCTCAATTTTGTCAATGTACCTTTAGACTGAAGCTCTACGATTCAGCATGACTTTAGCTCCTCTTAGTTTTAGCGTCATTCAAAATTTGTGAAAGGTGCATTCATATTCATTAAACAATTTGGAACATAGTGTTGATTACTGGGATACTCCAAGATTTATTGGATGTCAAGGCATTTATTACCATCCTATGAGCCAACAGACCATGAACATGTTTGTTGCTTAGATTCTCTTTTATTTTCTAGCGAGGACATTTGTTTGTATCTACAATATCTCTTTTATGTCCATTCACTATTAGAAAGTAGCAAGACAGCAAGATGCATAGCTTTTGGTTGGTCTCTTAAGAAATATCAGGTTCCTATTATCTGCTTATTAAGTTCTTATGACATTGTAAGGGCACAGTGCTGGGGCACTGGAAGCCACAGGGCTACCCACTGCAGCCAGCAGAACAGGGACCTCCTCAGACAGGGCCTGCCCCACCTCATCCCATGAAGGTGCAGGGCAGGCTGAGAAGGGAGCTGGGGGCACCTTCCACCCCAGGGCATCAGGCATCTTCCTGAGGATGGGGATGTGCCAAGGCTGGGCCAGGTTGTCAGTCTGTGGGTGGGGGTGAGGATCAGGCCCAGAGAGGGGAACTGGGGTCAGAGACAGCCTCAGGAAGGCCTGTGCACTGAATGAAATCGTGGCATTAGACTCTGAATCCACCTTCTATGGGTGGTAGATACAGGTACAATATTACCTGGAAAAAGCATTAGGCAGTACGCTTGTAGTGCTAAATAACTGAAAGTCAGAGGTTGAGCTCCAGCGTTAGACTGCTGATGAGTTGCAGTGTTTATTTGCTAGTTCATTTCTTTGTCCTGTTTTAAAAAAACAACGTTTTTGTTGTGTTGTTTGGGGGGTTTTTCCCCCTCTCCAAAGCAAATCTATTTACAGAGGGTTATCCCTAAGCAGCATGGACATGGACTGTTCATCTTAGGCCAAGAATCAAACATTTGTTCTCCTTTGTTTTGTAGTGTAGATATAATTATGTAGATTTCCTTCTACCATCATGGATGTCCAGTTTAATATGTAGTCATATAACAATGGCAGCCTCTTCAGTCTGTCCAGATCACTTTGAAAGACTGAAAATCTAGTTCCAGAGAGAGAAAGGTACAACCGTGCTATAAATCTTCACTTGTAGACAATTTGAGCATTTTTCATTTGTCCTATGGAGTTAACCTTTTTATTGGTCAGTCGTCAGTTGTCTTAAAGACCTGTGCAGATAATGAATTTGTAATTGCAAGATCAGGCACAGGTAGAAGGTGTCTTGGGGGCCTAAACTACCAGCTAGTTTTCTAAACTAGTAGACATATCCAGATAGTCTATCTACTGTCTCATGTGTCCACCAGGAGGCTAGTGACACACTGTGTTCATAGCTCTTCTTTTAAGTAGTCTGATATTCTGACTGTGACCATGAATACTGTAGAACGTGTTTGAAACTTCTGAGCTGCTTCTGATACCCTAACAAGCCACATTCAGCAAAGTTAATTCAAATAAAACAGGTAATTTAAATGTTAGTATGAACCTTATTGACCTGTTTGTCTTACACAACAAAAGTGGGAAACAAACATGAAACTAAATGTCTTTAAAAAGAAGTCAATCATGCAAGTTTCATAATTGATACTGTTGAAAATATCATCTGTGCATCCTTCCTCTGTATTAACACTATGAAAATATTTCACCACATTGAACCTTTACCTATTCTGTGATTAAAGCTTTTGTACATAGTATATACACCAAGGTCTGTCCAGAAGCACTATTTACATGAACAAAATGTTGTATGAATTCAAGTACACCATTTGTATGTCCAAAATGTTACAGTCCCATGGTGCTGTGGACAGGACTCAGTTGTCAATTTTACTGATTCAATGTCTTCTGTGTTCCATTGTACAGAATAGATACACCCAAAGATTCATGGAAATAAAGTTACGCTGATCATGTTTGATGGAATTATTTCATAATTTCTCCAGTGCAAGTTTCACTTTCTGCCTTAATTATCATTTCCTGTTTCCTTGTGCTGGTCTTACTAAATTGCATTTTCATCAACTCGTTTACTACCAAGGCTTAGAATGTCCCCTGATCATTCCTTGCCCACTTTCTGCCCTTCACCACACCTCATTTTTCCTTAGCTCCCTACCTGCAGTTAGTATTGATGTGGCAGTAATATCTTTAAGCAGGATATCTCTATTCTGCAGACCAGATATAGTGCTAAACCCTTACAGGTAGCAGAACAGTAATAGACTATTACAAACTTTTAACAGTAAAGCAAATCCTTCATAATGCATAAATTAAATTAAAAATTATATTTCCCTTATTTTCTCATTTGTAAATAAGGAGACTAATAAAATATGTCACAGCTTGTTGCGAAATGAGTCATTTAGGCTGCTTAAAGTATCACCCTCAAAGGTATTTGTAAGAAGTGATTTTTACTAGGAATTTATAAAATGTGATTTAACGAAGTTTGTTGGCAAGGTTCACTCTTATTAAATTAATGAAATAGAAAATATAGGTAAGATTAAGATAAAATGATTTATACATAGATTGAAAAAAAGATATAAGGGGTAAGTGAGTCACAAGTTTCAGAATGGACTTCCTTGCTTTCTGAACTCCCTCTCTGAGAGGAGCTTAGGTGCAGCTGAATCCAGACTAAGCCTCAGACCACAAGAGTTTAAGTCTATAGGATATGTCTAGCAGAAATTTAAGGTTTATTTACAGTTACAGAGAATCTCGGGAATTTAGAAGTAATTGAACGTTGTTCAGTAAAGTGAGTAAATCATATTTAATACAATCACAGTAATAGAATATCATGATTTGAATCGATTCAAATGCGCATACACACAGACAATATGCATAGATAAAGGCACCTGTTAAAAATTGCCCTTGAGTAAAGTGAAATATTCACTTCAAATAATTCTCAATGGGTGAGAGTTGAGCCTCAAGGAGGGAGGGATCCCTGCAATTCAGCCCAGGTCCAGTCACCAACGGTAACTTTGAAATGACGAGTTCGAGTGGAATGTTGAAAGAGGGACAGGCCACTTGGGAATAGTACAGGAATATTGCCAGAGCATGCAGGGATGCAACGAGGAAGGCTAAGGTCCACATGGAATTGAATCTGGCAAGGGATGTCACAGTCAAGAAGAAAAGCTTCTTCAAGTACAGCAGCAGCAAACGGAAGACTAGGGACAATGTGAGGCTGCTGCTGAACAAGGTGTGTGTCCTGGACACAGAGGATGCAGAGAAGGCAGTTACTGAATGTCTTCTTTGCTTCAGTCTTTAGTGCTAAGGCTGGCCCTCAGGAAACCCAGGCCCTGGAGGTAAGAGAGGAAGCCTGCTGAAAGGATGACCCTCCCTTGGTCAAGAAGGACTGTGTGAGAGATCACTTAGGCAACGTAAATTATTAACAGATGAAATGTGACAATCAAATACATAATTCTGATGCAAGTTTGAATAGCCTGAAGAAAATCTGTTCACCTTCAGATTAATTAGTTGTGACAGTTTTCTGTGGTGCACTGAACAGGTATACACTACAGAATTTAAACTCTGAATTCAAGAATATTCTTCAGTTGTTTGTCAGATGAACTTCTGTGATTATTTATTGTTTCCCTCTAGCAATGCAAAATTGTTTTCTGTGTTACTGACCCTTAAATCAAAGAAGTCTTTCTAAAGTACTAGTAAGAAAACCAAGCTCATGTAAGTCATACAAACTTCAAAGTAACTAATAAGAAAAGGCCCTACTGTGGATGTGAAAACACATAGACTCTTCTTTCATCATTGCATTTTTATTGTTATTATGTGAAGGTAGACTAACATAGTCCTCCTCAGTGTTGCAAGGCTTAAAGGATCTAGTGAGTAAATTCTGCCTTCAGAATTCATGTAGACTCTTGGAGCAGGCAGCATTTCTCTTCCTTGACTCTAGACCTTCACATATTCAGTATTAGGTTCATTTTTGGCCACAGCTGACCTAGGCTCATTTTATAGACAGTAGGTATTTACTATATAAATTTTATATTATTTATTATATTAGTAGGTATTTATTATAGCAGTAAGTAATCTCTTGAGGAAATTAATCTAGTTTAAAATTATATCAATTGCTGTACGGAGTCTTTATTTCTCCTGCTGACTCGAAGAGGAGTTTAATATGATTACCACAAAAGTAGACCTCAGAATCCATTCCTACTATCCACACATAAAGGTCAAATTTGATCTGAAACGTTGTAGGGTGTCTGAGATGTTCTTGGGAGCATATGAAAAAGAACGTAAGGACAATTTATGTTGTTCTGAAGGAACAGCTAGATGTGAGGTGGGATATCTAGCCATCTCAAATGTTTCTAGGCATCTGTGTGTGGGCAACTGAATCAAAAGCTCCAAATTTTCACAAATCTAAACTCAGGGCAGACACACGCTATGCAAAGTTTAAGGATAATCAGTCTTAGGTTCTTAAAGCAATTCTTAATAAAAATACTTATGCCTTTCATCACAATCTGTTAATTGAATCCATTTCCCTGAGACTTACAGGGAGTGCTGACAGTGTGCTATATCTGAAGGCAATTTTCAAAAATACTTTGTTATTTTTACAACATTGCTCCACTTACATTTATATAATCAAAGCCCATAGTGGAAGAGCCAGGGCTATCAAAGCCAAGCATCAGACACATCCATGCTGTATCATGTACAGACATTGTAGAATATTTGTTATATGACTGATGTTTCAAAAGTATATAGTAAATTGGAAAAGGGATTAGATTAAATTCAAAAGTAACAGGAAATTGCAGATACTGTATTGCATCGAAGGCCATATTCCTTTACACTGTGCTTATACATGGCCCAAATAATTTTATGCTGCTTTTGTGGTAATTACCCATTGTTAGAAATATTCAAAATGCTTCCCTTGATTGCTCTTTTATTTCAATTGACAAGGCTGTTATCCCTTCACAGACTATAAAACATATTTCATCAAATTGTTTGTCATGATTTCTCTTCTTAATGAGCTATCAGGATGCACAGCTTAGCAAAGGGAAACATTGTGTGTCTGTATGTGATAAATAAAAATAGATTCTATGTCAGTCACACAGTACAGTTGTGGTCATGAGCCTGTGTAACTTCTTGTTTTGTCATTAAAGTCCTTTACTTCAATCCTCATAGTTTCTGTGTACCCTGAGACATTTTTCAGTAGAATACATTAATGCATTATGTCACTCACAGGTCAACAGACTGCCTCTGATTTGTTTTTGATGTGTCAAGTATTTTCTTGGATAGGAGAAAGATTGCTCAGCACAGGGTATAATTAATTTAGGAAAATGAATGTCTCAGAGTCTCTGTCTCCTTACACTTTACTGATGTTGGTTTACATGTTACTGCTTCTATTCATTTACTACAAATTGTGTAAGAGCGTGCTATATGAAATAAAGTTCATAACTGAATTATTCCCCTATTGTCTTCATTTTAGCCAAATTTTTATGTCGTACAACACTTAAAATATATAGAAGTTAGATTGTGTTGGCTTGATATCAATAGTCTTTAACATATGTGTTTAATTAAATAAATTGATTCCCTAATTGAACAGTGTCTTATTTTAAAAGAACTCATTTTCTTCCACTTCAGACTTCAAAACCCAGTTCTTCAATTCACGATCAGTTATGTATGGCCAAGTCTTCCATAATTTCTACACTACAAAGGTAAAACTTAACAATGCACTTGGATTTATTGCAAGTATATAATGGTTAGTTTGATGGATTTCTTGACAAGAAATTTTGCAGAAAATGGGAACACAGAAAAGCTACTGACCTAGCTTTATTAAATCATTTTGTGTAGTAAAACATGGAATATCACACCAGCTATTTTAGAGAAACTTAGAACTGCTAAAAGAATTATGTTATGCAAGTGGTTTATCAGATGGAAGGTGTACTGCAGGCGGAGGTTACTATTCAAGCCACATCAGCCCCAAGATTGATTCTGTTTAATAGTTTCATAAATGATTTTTTGGGGTAAAAAAGAGAGTGGGAAGGAAATTTATTTGTGACAAAAAGCTGAGGAAAATCGACTGTATCAAAGAGAATCAGAAGACTGGCTAGAAAGTGTGAATTTACCTTGAGGAATGGACTAATGAACATGAAGCAAAAAACAATACTACTACAGATAAGGAGGAGTAATTGGAGGTTAATAACAAAAAAAAACTCTTATAAAATGAGGCCTTATAGTGGGAAGTGGCTGTCTGCACACAAATCAGTTTGAATTCAGGAGTACCGTAGGCAAAGTTACATATTCCCAGTTCAAGTCTGGCAAAAAACTTTCTCAGCAATCATAAATTTTCATTTTATCTTGGGTGTAACTTGGGCTAATCCTTTAGTGTTCCTGATCTGTTTTGGAAGAATCAAACCTGGAAGCTGACGAGGTGTACTGTGACAAGCCTTCTGATGCCCAGACCTGCATCAAAGTGCTCATGGTATAATATCATACTATGGTCTGAGTTTTCATCCTAGGTCATGCTCACCTCCTTGCTTATGAACAATGTGGAAGTTAGGCAAAACTGGAACTGAATAGAGGTTGATTTATCTGCTTGATTAAAACATAACAGTTTGCACTGCATCTGAACTATGAGATATGAGTTTGGATACACATCTACCCTGCCCTGCTCTGCAATTTCTGGTTCTGAGTTTTACTGTGCTGCTCCCAACTGTGAAATAAGACACCCTGTTAGAGTTTCTTTTTTTTTTTTCTTTCATTCTATGAAAATAAAGACAAGATGAATTACGAGAAAATAGAATGTAAAAGTGCATCAGGCTTGTTAGGCATTGCTGAATCCAGTAGCCCAAGGCAGGTGAGGCTGATGCAGCTCCATGTTACAAGACCCAACACATGGTGAGGCTTAGCATGTACTTCCAATAGGCACACACATGCAAACACACAGAGACACAGACACACACACACTTATACATACGTATTTACATACACATATGTAAATACATATATTTACATACATATATGTGTGTGTGTATATGGCCACACAAATACAAATCAACACAGACAGACATGGAGAGCACTCAGACACAAATAGCACCAATGGCCCCATCCTGCTCCCTTCTGTGGTTGACCAGGATGAAGATGCCTTATTGGGAATATGCATACATACGTGCAAAGTAGATTCCTCCAGCACCTGAGCTCAAACACGCAGTCCACCAAATATCTACCCCTGAATCACACTCTCCTTAGTTGCTGGCATCTGGACATACAAGCCCCCCAGGCCACAGTCCCACTTCATTTGCTGGTACAACACCAAATACATACAGCCCTTCCCCCCTGCCAAATATATGCTGTGGATTCCTGCTGGGCTTAAACACACAGTCAATCCAATAGTAGCTGTGCCTGGATCCTCGCTCTTCCCAATATTCTTCTTCATAGACACTTGGGTAGCTATCTCCTCCTTTGATCTCGCCCTTGCAGACATATGCATATCCCTGGTTACTCCAGGTAGAACTTAATTCCACTCAGTCTGGCCTCTTCTGATTTTGGCACTATGGACACAGGAGCCCTCCAACCTGCGGTCTGAGTTCACTTGCTGGCACCCAGACCCACATATACACATGTACACTCCAAACAGAGACTCTCACTCAGAAAAAGAGTTAAAAGTAGAATTTAATCAGACAGGACAGACTACATACTGGGATGATCAAGCACAGAGAATGGCCAGACAAGCCAGTACATGCTCAAGTAGTGACCAGCCAACTGCTTACACACAGCTGACCCCTTTTACCTGTTCTTTGTTTTCCCACATTTGTTCTTCACCCAAACCACTTTGATTTCTCCCTTTTCTGGCTTTAGTTCCTCATCTAAATATCCCATCATAAGTCTTGTGTAATTCCAAAATGCTTTTCCCCTGCACTCCAGCCAATGGGGGGCTGCAGCCAGACTGTAACAGCTCCTCTGCCCATCCTTCCTCCTCCACACACTGTTGTAGCACAGAGTCCTTCCATGGTATACAGTCCTTTAGGGAATATCCACCTGCTCTAGCATGGTCTTCTCCACGGACTGCAGGGCAATGCTTGCTCCGCTGTGGTCTCCTCCAGGGGCTGCAGGAGAATCTCTGCTTCAGCACTTGGAGCACCTCCTCCCCCTCCTCTTCTCCCACCTTCATGTCTGCAAGGCTGTTTCTCACACTTTTCCCCCTCACTCCTCCCTCTGTCATGTGGCATTTTCTGCCCTTTCTTAAATACGTTTTCCCAGAGATGCCACCATCTTGGGTGAGTGGCTCAGCTGTGTTGTGTGGTGGGTCTGTTGGAGGTGGCTGGAGCCTTCTGTGTCTGCCCGGGCCTCTGCTCACAGACACCACCCCTGCATCCCTTGGATTACAAACACCTTGGCACTGGCACCTAATACACCCCACCTGTCCTGTGCCCCTACACTCCTTTGTGCGTGGGGAGGTGAGATTTTTATTATGTAGCTCATCAGAAATAATTACAGAGGTGAAGAAGAAAGTATATCGAAGCTAAAGGACAATGATGGCAAAAGAGCAAACAAATGTTCACTGACTGAGAAGAAGTTTGGATGATAAGACAGAAGACAGTATTAAAAATTTTAAAATTTATCGATTCTGGAAGAAGTTTCTCGTGCAGTAACAGAGGCAAAAAAGCTAACTGCATTTTGTATGTATTGATGAAAGGGATTATTTAATAGGTTGCTGGCAATTGGAAACTCAGCTCAGTGACTCTGAAGGTCTTCTCCAGTTGTACATAATACTGTAAAACTTATGGGTCTCTTAGGAGAACCTTTGGAGGTCCCTTAGGAGATCTTTGTACAATGAGCTCTACAAGGGGTATTTGTTACCTTGGAAAATCTGATATTTCTTCACTTTTTTTCTTTGGTTTTTTTTTTTCCTCCTCCTACTTGGTTTAGAACAATTTTCTGGAGACTATATCTTAGCCTTAACTGTAATAGTGATAAATACCATTTTTGCATTTGGGGAGTAGAGGGTGAAGGGTAACATTACGCTTCTAGTATCTCCACCTATAAACTACTTTTAAATATTCACTTTGTTTTATGGGTTACTCCGCTGATGAAAGTTTCTTCTCATTTTGTGTTGTGCTTTATATTTCATCATATTTCAACTCCCATATGACTTTATAAAATTCTAGGACTTTAAAAAAGCCACACTTCATTATATTTCATCTTAATGAGGATTAGTTTGCCAGTCTTCATAAATAAAGTACTCTGCATTGCCTATACAGCAGTATTTCCACATGAAAGATTATTTTATTCACTACACTGAATGTAGCTTTCCCAAAAGAATAAAGGGAAGAAAGATTCCTATAGTTGCTTCTTCTCCCTTTTCACTCTTGACTGTATTTTCTTTAATCATTTAGAAGCTAAGAAACTGACATCCTACTAAAGTCAAAACTAATTCCTTTAGAAACTGAGATTAAATGATGGACAAGGCATGCAGGAAAGCACTAAATAAATCACAGAATCACAATCACAGAATGGTAGGGGTTGGAAGGGACCTCTGTGGGTCATCTAGTCCAACCCTCCTGCCGAAGCAGGGTCACCTACAGCAGGCTGCACAGGACCTTGTCCAGGCGGGT
>Ga0065711_1002030_pt1 | contig 37250 bp, 23 predicted proteins | sample Hoacrofraction12_FD_59098 | JGI IMG/M metagenome (GOLD analysis project Ga0065711, IMG submission 59098) | Hoatzin crop microbial communities from Cojedes, Venezuela - Epithelial fraction 12 v2 (version 2) | ecosystem: Host-associated > Birds > Digestive system > Esophagus > Crop | place...
AAAAAAAAAAAAAAAAAATCCCTGTAAAAGTTTGCTGCAGTGGCTGATTCAGGTGGTTGTAATAAATGTTTCCCTGGCTCTCAGCACCAGAAGGGGAGAAACTCAGGTAGCTGGTAAGCCCAAACCAGTTATGATAGTGAGTTGTACAGCTTATACATACGAATGGGATGAGAGGTTGGAGAGAAGCCCCATGGAAAGAGATCTGGGAGTTTGGATTGATGGCAAGTTGAATGAGTCAACAGTGTGCCCTGGCAGCCAAAAGGGCCAACTGTGTCCTGGAGTGCATCAAGCACACCATAGGTAGCTGGTCGAGGAGGGCGATTGTCCCACTCTACACTGCACTGGTGTGGCCCCACACCAAGTACTGTGTGCAATTTTGGGCTCCTCAACATAAGAGGGATGTCGGACTATTAGAGTGTGTCCAGAGGAGGGTGACCAAGACGGTGAAAGGCCTCAAGAGCAAGACTTACAAAGAGCGGCTGAGGTCACTTGGTTTGTTCAGCTTGGAAAAGAGAAGGCTGAGGGGTGACCTCATTGCAGACTACAACTTCCTCAAGGTGTGCAGCGGAGGCAGGGGGTTGCTCTCCTCTGTTTGGTGACCAGCGAGGAAACGGAATGAAGCTGCGTCAAGGGTAGTTCAGTCTGGATGTTAGGAAATGGTTCTTCAATGACAGGGTGGTTGGTCACTGGAACAGTTTCCCTGGGGAAGTGGTCATGGCATCAAGCCTGTCAGAGTTCAAGGCACTTATGGATAATGGTCAGTCAGCTGGTTTAGTTTTAGGCAGTCCTGCGAGGAGCAGGCAGCTCAACTCAGTGATCCTGTGGGTCACTTCCAACTTCAGATACTCTATGATTCTACGATGCTATGCTTCTAGGAGAGTGCCATCAGGATCCAGCTAGAGGACACACGTAGAGATGAGGAAAGAGAGAGAGAGATGTGCAATGGTGCACTTCTCTGTGAAAATGCAGCAAAGGTGAAAAAGACAAATTTCAGCCTGGGTGTATGGTACAGATCTTGCTAAGGGTGTGTCAACCTTGAATTGCTAATTAGTTAATGCCTCTATGAAATATTAGCTTATTTTGCTGTGGGAATAAAGTTACAATAATTCACTGGGGTAAAGTTAGGGACTTAGTACTGAACTTTCATTTAAGCCTCTGGTTTAAAATCAAATTCCCACCTTTCCTTTAAGTCATCTATACCTGAGCTGACTGGAAACCTAATGTGTCCCCTGCAAAGCCAGCCACATTATTCCTTGGTATGCTGATGTGTACAAAAATTGATTTGCCTTAAGAGTGGCAGCCCATTCAGACATCTACCCTCAGGAGAGATCACTGAGATTTTTCATTGTTATTTAATATTTATCTAAACTTTGGATTTAAAAGGATATTTTAAAAGGAATAAGCATCTTGGCTGAAATGTCCTAAGAACATTTTAAATGGCCATATTTACTCAGGTAATCAATAGAGTGATTTTTACTTCTCCATTGTAATGCCACATATATAATTCCTTCAAGAATACTATATAAAGTTATTTCAAGTAAAAATAAAAGATAGTTTAAAAAGTAATTTTAATTATTTATTGATATAATTAAGCTGTATTAATGCCCTTTATTATTCATATTAAAAATTCACAAGGATTTTCATCCCTTTCATCTTTATTACATGTGTCATAACTTGTTATGTATTTTCATGAACTATTGATGAATATGAAATGCTCAAAAGCAATTTTTTCCTTTTAGTTATAATGACTATATGGGGAGCATATTAATATTTGAACAAGCAGTCATATTTGCTAGTTCGTATCACTTCTACTACTTTTCCCTATTGTGCGGTACAAAGGCAACCTACTTAATTCACAAAGACTGCAATTTCTTGCAGATGAAAAAAAAATCATTTAAGTAGTATATACTATAATTACCTACGTAATCCCCTGGTTATCCAGGATATAGAGAAGTCTGAGGTACTCATTGACTTTTTTGCCTTTTTTGCAAGTGCTCCAACCACATTGCCCAAGTTGCAAATGGCAAAGACAGGGACTGGGAGAATGAAGAACCACCTACTGGAGGAGAAGCTCAGGTTCGAGACCATCTAGGGAACCGGAAGGTGCACAAGTCCATGGAACCTGACCAGGGGCATCTGCAGGTCCTGAGGGAATCGTAGAATCACAGAATCATAGAATGGTAAGGGTTGGAAGGACCTTAAAGCTCATCAAGTTCCAACCCCCCTGCCATGAGCAAGGACACCTTCCACCAGACCAGGCTGCTCAGAGCTTCATCCAGCCTGGCCTTGAACACTGCCAGGGAGGGGGCAGCCACAGCTTCTCTGGGCAACCTGTTCCAGTGTTTCACCACCCTCGTGGTGAAGAATTTCTTCCTAAGATCTAATCTAAATCTGCCCTCTTTTAGTTTTCAGCCATTTCCCCTTGTCTTATCACTACACACCCTTGTGAAAAGTCCCTCTCCATCCTTCCTGTAGGCCCCCTTCAGGTACTGACAGGCTTCTATATGGTCACCCCGGAGCCTTCTCTTCTCCAGGCTGAACAACTTCAACTGTCTTAGCCTGTCCTCGTAGGAGTGGTACTCCAGCCCTCTCATCGTCTTTGTGGCTCTCCTCTGGACCTGCTCCAACACATCCATGTCCTTTCTATGTTGGGGACGCCAGAGCTGGATGCAATACTCCAGGTGGGGTCTCACGAGAGTGGAGTAAAGGGGCAGAATCACATCCTTCGACCTGCTGGCCACACTTCTCTTGATGCAGCCCAGGATACAGTTGGCCTTCTGGGCTGCAAGCACACATTGCTGGCTCATGTTGAGCTTCTCTACCACCAGTACCCCCAAGTCCTCTCCTCAGGGCTGCAGGGAACTGGTGGATGAAGTTGCTATCCATAGTCTTTGAGAAATTGTGGCAGTCTGGTGAAGTTCCCATTGACTGGAAAAGAGGAAAACTAAGCCCCATTTTTAAAAAGGGAAGAAAGGAAGACCTGGGGAACTACAGGCCAGTCAGTCTCACCTCTGTGTCGTGCAAGATTGTGGAGCAGATCCTCCTGGGAACTATGCTATGGCACATGGAAGATAAGAAGGTAATTGATGACAGTCAACATGCCTGACAATACTGGTGGCCTTCTACAACAGGGTTACAGAACTGGTTGATAAGGGAAGAGCAACTGATATAATCTACTTGGACCTGAGCAAAGTATTGGACACTGTCCCACGTGACATCCTTGTCTCTAAATTGGAGAGACATGGATTTGACAAATGGACCACTTGGTGGATAAGGAATAGGCTGGATGGTCTCACTCAAAGAGTTGCAGTCAATGGCTCGATGCCCAAGTGGAGACCAGTGAGGACTGGCATCCCTCATGGGTCAGTATTGGGACCAGCGCTGTTTAACATCTTTGTTGGCAACGTGGACAGTGGGATTGACAGCACGCTCAGTAAGTTTGCTGGCAACACCAAGCTGTGTGGTGCAGTCGACACACTGGAGGGAAGGAATGCCACCCAGAGGGACCTGGGCAGGCTGGAGAGGTGGGTCCGTGTGAACCACATGAAGTTCAACAAGGCCAAGTGAGAGGTCCTGCACATGGGTTGCAGCAATCCCAAGCACAAATACAGGCTGGGCGGAGAATGGATTGAGAGCAGCCCTGAGGAGGACTTGGGGATGCTGGTTGATGAGAAGCTCAACATGACCCAACAATGTGCGCTTGCAGCCCAAAAGGCCAACTGTATCCTGGGCTGCATCAAAAGCAGCGTGGCCAGGAGGTCAAGGGAGGTGATTCTGCTGGTCTACTCTGCTCTGGTGAGACCCCACCTTGAGTCATGCATCCAGCTCTGGGGCCCTCATCAGAGGAAAGACCTGGACCTGATGGAGCGGGTCCAGAGGAGTGCCACAAAAATGATCAGAGGGCTGGAGCCCCCTCTCCTATGAGGAAAGGCTGAGAGAGTTGGGGTTTTTCAGTCTGGAGAAGAGAGTACCTTAGAATAGCCATTGAGTACCTGAAGGGTATCTCCAAGAAAGCTGGAGAGGGACTTGTTACAAGGGCAAGTAGTGACAGGACGAGAGGTAATAGTTTTAAACTGAAAGAAGGTAGATTTAGAATAGATATTGGAAAGAATACTTTTATTATGATTCTATGACAACTTCCAGTGTATCAAAAGCTCTAAAACATTTATACTACCTTACGCTGATCAGTGCTTTTCATTTAAAACTAGTAGGACTTGCATTCCTAAATCACATAACTTATTTGGGAAAATCTATCCTTTAACTGCCTAAATGAAGAGAATGAATATAGGCTATTCTTAAGTGTTAGTATTTCTACCTAGAAACTTAAAAAAAAAAAAAGCGTTTAGAAAGTGGAAGTAATTATACTTCATTAACACTAAGGCAACATTTTTTTAAGTTACAAATATATTAAGCAACTAAGAGAAAAGAATAAAATGAAACTGGAATTGGAGCCCTCACACAACAATGTTCTTCACTACTCAAACCAAATTTATTTGCAGATCCATTGCCTTGTTTAGGGGTAGATCCTGAATTGTATTATGTATTTGCATGAATGAAGCATAAGAGTAGTCACTACTCATACGCAGAAATGCTAAGGAGTTGTCTAACCACCTGCAGTACCAAACATTTCTTTTAAGGGGCCATTTATTTCCTTGCCTCTAGTTGTGTTGCAAAATTCAAAAGCAATATCCTCACATTTATGTCATTAAAATCTGCATTCATATTTTATTCATTAAACATGGTAATGAAAAGCAGCAATACACTAGGTTTTGAAATTAGTTTTATAGAAGCTCATACCGACTGGAATTTAAATAAATAATTTTAACAATGAATTAAGTGTCTTTGACCTGAATTATTCCATACTGGTGTAGGGAACGCTAGGCAAAAATGAAACAGGAAGAAACTGGAAAATTGCATCAGTGAGTAATGGGGTTTATATTCTATAATTGTTTGGAATTGATTTTGTACAATAAAGCAGTTCTATACCTCAATTTAAAGGCCACCATGTTTGCTTAGTTAGTATTCTTCCAACATAGCTTAAATCAGTCAGAACTAGCTACTGAATTTAGCTATAGAGTTACTCAAATAATAAAAAAAAATAAATTTGACCTTCTATTTCTTAAATTTTTATGATTGCATTCTATTTGTTTTTCTCTTAGAAAAAGATCTCAGTGAAAACTTAATTAATGCAAAATAAAAGGAACAAGAAAAAGAAAAATATAGGTACTAGGCAAAAGTTATGCTAGAAAGTGGACACTAGCATCATCCAGAAACTCAGGCAGTAAAGACAGGAGTAGAAACTAGTCCTCCAGGGTACCAGTAGCTGTCTTAGTTTTTCCCTCTCTTCCAGGCTCTTTCCTTTCTATTCCAACTTCCGCAAATGAGGTCCTTCAGAAAACAGTCTCTTTCATTACTTAGATATGATTTATCTGCAGATCCATTCCACTGTGTAGTGAATGAGGCAGAGATCTTGAGGAAAAATAGTAGATCCTAAAATAATTAAAGATGGTATCATAAACCACAGGCAGCAGAGCCAAATGATGGCTGCTCAGAAAACATCACTATTTGGATATTTTGGATTAATGAGAACATTTATTTTGCCAACTGAAAGATTTTACTGCCTATTTGATCAGTTGTACATTATTAGTAATGGACTGAGAATTATTGTCTAATTCTCAGGCCAGAGAAAAACAGTAACTAAATACACTCTTAGACTCAGACTATTCCACAATACAATAAGTATTGTTCAAAATCAAATTCACTCTTGGGAAAAATATGACACATTATAGTCTGCTCTTTGGATTCACTTGGAAAAGATGCGTCTGCAAGTATTTTATCCAAAACATAAAACAGAGTGGGTACAGCTCCCAAAAGACAGTATTTAGAAGCAGAAAATACTTAAACCATCAAAATCAAAAGAACATCAAATGGCAAAAGGCAAGCTATTTGTCACGGCAGCCCATCAGTAACCTAATTGAATGACAGATTCATGCTAAAAGAAGTTTCTATGGGAGTCTTTTGGGAGATGGATGCCACTTTTGGAAAACAAAGGCTTTATGGCTAGAAATTGGACTTGCTGTAATTGTTGTCCGGAGATAAGATGGTTGATAATACGGTTGAGTGTTGTACACACAGAACCCAATTTCTTCAGTAGTGGCAGCAATTTAAAAATATGTTGGCTGGGAGGATATGATGGGAGTATAAAACCTCCCAGACTCTTTTTGAGAAAGAATCATAAAAGGACTTTTCTGAGTCGTTTGCTTTTTAAGAGTACTATCTAGAAATTTTTGCCTATTTTTATGAATGCAGTGAAGACAGTGCATGAAGTCTGTAAAGGGCTTTAGAATCCTCTAACCTAAAGACATAAATGCATTATTACTAAGGAATTATATTTGTTCAATAAAATTATCCTACCTTAAACATTTGGTTATCTTCAGAATTGTTTTAATTTGGTTTATGTTACGCGTACAGTTAAGTGAGATGTTTTTCAATTAAATGCCATCAGTTAATCCGTGGCCTCATCTGTATCATAAACATTTTTCCCAACAGATGAATTCTCAGCATTCTCAGTTGGATGATTAATCAGTGTTTGGAAAGTTCTTAGTATATCTTTTTTAAGCACAGTGAATAGTATAAAAAGTTAGAAGAGAAGATATGTCCCTGGCTGTTCGTTAGAGCACTGGAAAGAGGAGGAAAGTTGGTGTTTGAAAACTTACATTTGTGTTGTAGTTCTCTAATTGCACCTAAGAAAAAACCCACAAGGCACTGGATAGGAAGGGTTTGCCGTGCTCTTTTTCATCACATAGGGATTAAGGAAAACCATATGATGAAGTAGATGGACTGGAATGAGTTAATTTTGCAGATACGTATTCTGGACCCTTATGCAGCCTTCAAAGGCCCAAAAAGCCAATAATATGTGGCTGTGAACCGAAATGAGAAAGGAAACTAGGATAACATGGGCTCACTGGTTGGGCTGGCTGCATTTGCACAGAAGGATTCTATGGGTGAGTGTGCTGGTCAGCAAAATACATACATGATCGACCCCAGATGTGTACATGGCAAGATGTAGCCAGTTGCTGCTAAGTCATGGAGGCTGTCTCACTGCATTGTATTTTTTGTGCCTTCTGTGTAGGATCTCCTACTCCAACTCTTTCAACCTATGGTTGAAACTCTTTTCATGGAGGGTAAAAGTACAGCCCTTAATCTGTGATCAGAAAAAGAGGAACTATCCCATGCCTACAAGACATGAGGATTGTTTCTGCTCTTGTAAGAGGAACCTAAGCTTGTCACTGAGATTTATCTGAAATCCAGTTCACCCAACTTCTGGGCACTAGCATAAATTGTTTAAATTGGTTTCCACAGAGCCCACTGTATCCTGCTATAGTGTGCTTTCTGACAGCAGGTTTAATTTTCTTGCAAATGGAAAGTACAATCCACATCCTTTCTGCAATGCAAAACATTGTGCATATTTAATGAGCTAACATTTTATATCCTTACTGTGTAAACAGCACCTTTAAGGTTGCTTGAAATATGATTTAAATGTAAATCTTCCCCCCCCTACAGTTTTTATCTTTTAAAATAACATTAAATACACTTTGCAGCCATGCAGCCTAGTACATTCCCTAGTAGAGATGAGATTATTAAATATATTTTTCCTGTAAAATTTCATAAGACTATCTAATTTTCTGAGTAGATGCAGCAGTATGTATTAAAGTACATCAGAAATTATTCCCTATGTTGCAACATAAGATGAAACCCTGATGTGACATTTGATAGCAAGACTTGGTTGGGGTTGGTTTCCATCTATCCTGCTCTAATTTTGGAGTGCAAAACAATTGAAAAAGAAAAAAACAACCTCAAAGTAATTCTGAGTGAACTAGATGACGCTCTGGTAAATGTTTGCTAAGGAGTGGGTACAATTCAGCACAGCTGTTATTCTGAAAGTGGTCTTTTTGGGACGTAAGGTACCATGTTTTCTTTTCTTCCTCTGAACTTTGTGTCTCATATTTAACCTTTTCAAAAGTCTTCCTTGGAGCTTTGGGAAGACAGACAATTACATATGAATGAAACAAAATTGCTCCCTGCATTTTACTTAGAATATCAGTAACAACATACACTTGGTAACTTAAGGCTGATTTAAAAGCAGTAAGTGACTTTTGTTTACAGACTGCCTCAAGGAGTGAATTTCATCCATTCTGAAACCAACAAATCAGCCCTGTCATGAATGAACCCCTGGAAATCCAACATCTGGAATGCAGAACCCTCTTTTCTTCCTGTTACGGGTCTACACACTGGTCTTACTGCAGAAGGCACACCATTTCTTCAGAGGCAGTAAACAATCTCCCCAGTGTGAAATAAAACAGACACCTTACAGGTAGTCTTGAAAACCCTTTGCTACTTCAGATATGGATATTTGCAGTTTTGGCAGTTTTCTTCTGTTTAGATACTTCATATTAGAGTTGGCCTTGAAAATTTCCTGAGAGATAAAGGAACATCACAAAATAATTGATAGTATATTTTACTGCTATCAAAGCTTTTAAAAAAAGGTAAGTTATAAAAGAATTTGTGCCCTAAATCCTCGTGGAATAAATATAATTCTTAACAATAGTTTCTGTACTTTTTCTGATTCTGTCAGCTTCTCTGAAAATTTTCTTTTTGTAAACAGTCAGAAGATATGTATGGCTATAAAACAGTTTCTCATTACTTTTGGCTGTGGAGGAGCATAAAATATCAGCCATAGACTTCACTAATGATTGCACACAGTGTATAAGCATAAGGAATACAGAAACAGATTCTTTGCTGACTTTGGAACAGGTTGAACCTTTTAAGAGAAGGAACAGATATCAAAACACACATCAGTGGCATGTACTTGCAATAAAATAATGAGAAATAAATAACCCTCTTCAAAGAATATTTTTTAAAGATCTTTCATGTCAGTTGTAAGAGACAAACATAAAGAGCATCTTCTGTTTTTCCGCTTCTGCTTGCTCCTTTTCAGCTCAATCTTTTCAGGCTTCCCAGAAGATGTTCTGTGTACCTATAAGCCTTCCCAGGATATTTTGCCCTGCACGTTGTGCTTACACGCTTCTTTTGACCACCTCTACCAGCAGTTTCTGGTTGTCACTGTTTCCACCCCCTCAGCAAAGAATGGTTTTCAACACTTGGTTTATTACTGTCTCGAAGTTAACATAAAATAGGCAGCAACAAAATTGTTCTGGTCATACTAAGTCTAATAAATATTATTTGAAAACGTAACGCAAGATATTCAATTAACAAATATAGCAGAAATGGGATTCAAATTCCGTTGGAACAATGCTGCCTATCTCCAGCTAAACATGTGTAGGAGTATTGAAGAGAACTTCTCTACACAAGTGGAAGGTAAAAGGTAGTCTTTCTCTAGGAAAAAAGCTACACAGCAACACAGGTGTTCATGCCCACCCAAGCAGGTACACGCAGGCAGAGCCCCATGGCGTATTGCATCGCCTGGGACAGTGAGCTCCACCTCTCTCCGGGAATATCAGCCCATGCTCAGCATCTCAGTGGCTGCTCCAGCTTCCTGCTCTGCTGCCCAGCATAGACCTGACGTCCACCGCTGAGAAACACATCGTGCTGCGGAGTACATCTCTAGACCTTGCCATAGCAATTGACCATTAAAAATAAAAAGCAAAATGCAAGCAGCACAGGAGACAAGCATGTGACACCAAGACAAAAGTAAGTTGGGCATGAGTCACTTTGCGTGGAAATCAGCGGGAGATCTGCTACTGGATGCAGTGTTATTAGATGGCCTTCTAGGCCCTCCAAGATGATGTTGGAGACGCAGCTGAAGTGAGCGCACAGATTTGGGCAGGGCTCAGATAGCTTGGTTAACCACGGAGCTGCAGCCTCAGAGCACTCTGTGTGGGTCACTTAACCAAACGTAGGCTGTGGGAGAGGTGTACATCCCCGTACAACTACATTGCTAAGGGTACATTCATCGTTTTCTGGAAGTACAAACATTCACTAAATTATGAGTCACGATAAGATTGACCCAGGTGCTCCTTCCACTTTTGAGTTCAGATCCACAACCTGCAAATTACAAACCAATTTTTTGCAGGATATTTGGACAAAACAACGAATGTTCTTTCCCCTCCCCTCCATTTTCGGAAAACATATCCCTGCTCCAGGCTTAATTGGGTAGGATTCTGATCTAATATAAAGGAAAACTTCTAGAGAAACTTAACTAAATGTTAGCATTTCTTCGTAATATGCTCTCTACTGACTATTTGGCCAGAGCTCTAGTACCATGAATACTCATAAGCAATTACCAAAACCCACACAGCTATATCAGCTGTTGGGTGCAGAATTCATAGGGTTTTTTAAGAAATGTATCTAGGAATTCTTCAATACCTCTTCTGCATAAACTTGTTCCTGTTTGATAAAACCAAATTAACTCTTCTCAATAGGGATTTTTAAATTTCCAAGTGTTTCAGATGATTTGGGCAGAAAAAAATGAGACTTCATATGCCAGATTTTCTGAAAGATAATCTAAGGTCTTATTTTTCATTCTATAAAAAAATCCCTTAAAAATATCTTGCTGCTTTATGTGAAAATGTATATGAGAATTGCATACAGAATACCATCCTTCTCTTCCTAACTGAAAGTAAGGATCACAGTAGTACATTATTTGATGTCCTGATGATTTCTAAATGAAGAAACATTTTTTCCAGTTGATAAAGCTGGGATTTATGCAGATAGTTATCAATGCCATTAATAGATTTACCTGTATAAATCTTTTTATTTGAACAGGACTCCACAATTTATATAGATTTAATGTAATTTTTGGCTCACTATCTTATTTACCATCTAAAGAATTTTTAAAAAAAGATCTTTACTCAGCTAGGAGAATTTAATACATTTTGTTTGCTACACAAATCTGATAGTCTCCTCTCCTATTAACGCTATTCCACAGCAGGTTCAGGAACTGTGTTTGAGAAAAAGTAGTATATAAAGAGCTTGCTGTTGAGTGACTGCTAACACAATAGATCCTACCCCGGTGAGAAAGCCTGTGTTTCATCTTGGGTGCTGCTCAGCTCCCCACTGCAGGGTTAAAGCTCTTGGAGGTCTGATTTTTCATCATAGCTGGAAATCATATATAGGAGCTCACCACAGCAGCTTTAAAAGGTGCTGTGTAGAGCAGGTCCTTTTGGTGTCACAGAAAGAAAAGAAAGATACACTGCTTTCTTCTGCCTGAGGCCATTGATTCACATCCCCGGGGAAGAAAAAGTATGTAGGCAGAGGGGAGGAGGGAATCCTCTGACCTGTGATTTGTTTTTTCACACCTGCTCCTGCTCCTTCTTTTAGTCCAAGCAACAACGGCAACAAATTTAAGGCTGCTGTCAATGCACCAGACAGAGCACTAGGCACTTATCATCAAAGAAATGAACTTTCAGCCACCTCATACTTAAATGATGATTGTTTCAAATTGCTGATAGTATCACTGTGTTTTTCCCTGTAGACAGACAAATGCAGGTGACATGGGGATTGATTAAATTATCAGTCTTGTGTGCAGTAAGTGCAAAGACCATATACTTTTTTTTTTCTGGGAAATCTATAAGTCCAGATAATACTGCACAATTTTTAATTAAATCAGAAACTTAAAGCATCTGCTAACTGCCAGTATCGTCACAAATGAAATGTTTCTGCCTTTTTATATGAAATGCAGACATGGTCTAAGAGCAGTGAGTTGATCCCTTCTTTTAGTTTTCTTTTTCTCTGTTCCTCCTGCTTTGTTCCTTCCAATAGTCAGGGCTCTTCATGCAAGGCCTGAGCGCTAAAACAGATTTTTCACGGATCTTGAATCAACCCCAGAGAAATGTGTGTAGGAATGTTCATGTGGACAGACTGCAGATAGTGTTTTGCCATTACTGTTTTCCCAAATAAATCATTTTATAATAGTGCCTAAATCCTAGGGTCTGGCTTTGAAGTATATCTTTCAATGTCCTGTCCATTGGACAGGGTTTTAATAGTAGGACAGCACATGACTGAATAAAAGTCCAAGAAAACCTACTGAGTTTCTGTAGTGTTCTAATGTAATTGTGCTTCTTACTTTGGAAGATTTGGGGAGATACAATTTAATATGGTCATCTCTTTCCCCGCACTATTATCAAAATGCAGCTGTTCTTATATCTCATGTGCCAAACAGATTTGATCTTCTACTGGCAGCCAAAAAGAATTTAAAATATTAACACAAGATACCGCTCCCATCATTCAATATTCATCCTTACAGAAAATGACTTTTTAGCCTTGGTGAATAAAACATCTGCCTGATACGCTCAAATCCTGTCACTGGTATAGCTGCTCACAAAGGAAGCATGCCATCCGGTCCCACGCAGTCGCACAACACTCAACCCTAGAAAGCACTGCAAAATGCAGAGCAGGGAGCTGACGTATCATCAGAAAGTAAGGAACATGTAACAAAAAAACATCTCTTTTGTGTCTCTGACTGTATCTGGCACAACCATGACATGATTTTTATTTGTTGTTAGCTATGGTTTGTTTCCATTTTATATTTTCTTTTACTGGAGTCACGGCTCTGCCTGGTTTAAACTATCTACACGCGCCTGCAGAAAGCAAGGAAAAATGTATTTCTGTACCACCTAATCCCGCTGAGACTCTGGCCCTACTAGAAAGGCAAAATATTGCTTCCCTGTTACTGTTAACCTCCTACTTTTCCCTGGAGTGCAGGAAAAACCGCTTTGCAGAGCTGCTGTTTTGCTTTTGCCCGTACACCCATGGCCAGAAGGGACATGAAGAGGCTGGGCCGAGGAAGTCTTATTTCTGTGCTCTCTCCCTCGTGCCTCTTTGCACCACACTGCCCTGCAAAAGGAGTCACTTTGCTGCTTTGCGAAGGGCCCCAAACCACCTCTTTCTTTCTCAGAAGCTGCGGGAATACAGGAGGAGCATCTGGACTGCCAGGGCACAACTACACCCTACAACGGGATGGTCTGCAGTGGCTCCCGGGGCAAAGCCAAGCCAGGGGAAGCTGGATGAAGCACCTGGATGTCAGCAGAGGGCTGGCCCAGGACATGCCCTGCCCAGTGGAGAGGAGAGGGTGCCTTGCCTGCTGTGACTTCAGGGCTGACATCCACTTGGTTCTTGAGTGACCTGAGCTCAGTGCTATTCTGTGTAAATACAGCACGGAGACAACACAGGCGTTGCTGACATTAAACAAGGAAACTGTGTAGGAGAGGTAGGAGTTTCAAAACAAGACCACCCTAACCCAAATCTGAAAATTTTCTGTAGCCACACAAGGTGTGGCTAAACTGATCTGGGCCTTGTATCAAGCAATCACGTCTGTTTTGAGTGGGGATGGTTTAACCAGCACAGGTAAACATGCACATGTTTTATGCCACCAGCCCCATCCAGGCTGCTCCACAGGGAGCCGAGCAATACTTGGCTGTTCACCAGAAAGGACAGGGCATCCCGTCCAGCCCTCTATTAGACTTATTCCCTTTGAAAGCACTGGTAAAGAAATATTTTCCTTCACTTGCCTGAAAGTCAATTACTATAGTTACAGAATGACAATACCTTACCTGGAACAGATAAAGATTGAGTACGCTAGTCTACATAAATTAAATCTTCACCTTTACTTCTCTCATGGAGTGCAAGATAAAATGTGCATTTCTGGCATAGGGCACCTCGAAATGCCAAATTTTATATTACAGTGGTGTAAAAATGCACTAGAAAATATACAGAGAAGAAAGAAGAGAGTATTTGTCCCAAGGAATTTAAAAGGAAGTGCAATCATAATCACGGAATATGTCTTTTCTTTCTTTTTTTTGACTGAACAAGTGCAATATAAAAGCCCTGATACACAGCTTATGCCCAAGAGATTTGTTTTTTAAAGATTCAGCTGTCAAAAACTTGTGGGATCATAAAAATCTGAAACCTATACTTCTGTTACTCTTCTTAGATAACTTTTTATCCAATTTGAAATTCACATTCTAAAGACACAGGCACCTGCACACAGTCATGCACGTAGAAAAGCTACAATTTTTAATTAGTTGAATTTTCCGTTATTTATGCCTATCATATATACTTTGATTTGATTTTTATTACATGCATCTAAAATTTCTATACTTTTGGGATATTTCTGAAAAAGAATGCATCTGAGTCATTCTGGAAAGAAAAAAAAAGGGCACAAAACACAGGATCAGCAGCTGTATTGCTTTGGGAGTCAGACTGAGGTATTGGACTGGCATTTGCTTGCTGCTCCTCCCTCACCCTAAGGAGGTGCAGCAGTGGGATCCAAACGGATGCTGCAATGCTGTTCATTAGCGAAACACCCACAGCCACATTTAGCAGTCAGAGAAGGTCAGGAGAGGTGCACGACATCCCCGAGAGCACAGCGAGAGGGGCTGTAGCATGACCTGTCTCACAGCCGAAACACTAAGCAGGGCTTGGGGTAAGGATGTACCTGATGTCCACAAAATAGAGTGGCGCAGAGAAAATAATGTTTTCCTGGCATTTCTCAAACGTCATGTTGTGCTTTTTAGGCTGAAAACAACATGAAAGAATGGAGTAAGGATCAAAGACAGAAAAGAGGGCAGGAGAAGCCTGCTTTGCAGTTTGTCCTTATCCCTTACAGAGAAGTGTTGTATTGACTGTCTATTGGGCTACTTTGTAAATACAAGAAGTAGGACTGATCTGGCTATATGTCCTAATAACAGTAAAATACAGATAACATAACAAATGACATGGGGTATAGTGCTTGTTTATAGACTGAGTTCCTCTGCTACAAAGAAGTATTGCAGAGCTGTAACCCATATATTCAATTGGTAAGATCTGCTTTTCAGGGAAACTTGAATAAATTTTGACAGGATTCCCACGGAGGTCGTCTCATCACACAGAAGGTGACTTGGTTTAATTCTTCTGGCAGTGTATTTCATTTACAAAACTAGTTTTATCCAATAGTATTTTGGATGTGTCTTTATTTAGCGTCTTGTACAACATTCGACATGTTTTTTGCTCTCGGCATACAGACTCTCACTTCGATGGTCTCTGTAGTACTCAGTCATAAGAAAAGAGTATTCCACTGTTGTATGTTCTCCTTTACCAGAATACAAGGAGATAGGAAGAACTAAGCAAGCACGTGTGATGCTACCTGGATTTTGGGTCCAGACATGGTTAATAGGAGCACTGGCCCGAGACGCAAAGATCTGCACAGATTTCCAAGATTTGGTAAAAGTATACTAATAACCCCCCTTCCAGTTCTCTTTCTTACACTTGTCCGTTCCTAAGCAGGAGATAGTACTTTCTTATCTCACAGTAGCACAGGAAAGATACAGTCTGTTTATAAGGATGTGGTGTTCCAAAGAAGAGGCTGCAGGCAGATAGCAGGAATCACTTCCTGACCTCTCTTCCCCTGCAGGGAGTAGTGGGAAATGGAAAAACAAGCACAGGAACAGAGAAGACATTCATTTTGTGTTGATGTAGAGTATCCGCAAATCTTACTTCTAAAGGAGACAACTTTTTCCAGAATTCAGATGCTGTCTTCAGGAAGGGTGTTTTTTTTTGTTTGAAAGATAAGTATATTGGTCAGGGTGAGATGGGAAGGTGGTGATTTGATACATCTAGTCATTAGCATCTGCCATTTATATTGTTACACCCTAAATTACAGATTTTGATAAAAAAGGCCTCAGGTTCGCCTGTTTCTCACTTCTTGATCTGTGCACAAACATGACATTCAGTCACACAGGTTGAACACCCCAAAATACTATTTAAGAACAGGACACCATATATTTTTATGCAGTAGAGAACCACATTTCTCAAAGTGTCCTTATGTTTTCCTATTACGCTTCTGGACTCCTTACTTATATTTGTTACAACACAGAAAAGAAAATAATGTTTTTTTTCTTTAGTACCTTATGGATGTTTTGTATCCCTACCCCCAGACTTATTTTATGGACTCTATCAGAGAAAAGAGGAAGGAAGAAATGTTTTGTGAAAGTTGCTTTTAATATTTGATGGAAGGCCAGGGACTGGATCAGTACAGAGAGTGAATTACTTCCTTATTCTCCAGAATCCGTACCTTCATAAAAACTGGAGAAGGAAAATCATAGACTGGAGAGTAGATACTACCTGCATTATTCTGTAGGTTAGAAACATGGAACATTTTCTGAGTGCTACACTCACTTAAATTAAAAAAAGAATTATATAATAAGCAAACCTAAAAAAAAATTACAAAATGGCATTGATTGCAGTGAGAGAGCCAAACATTCAGTAATTTTCAAGAAAAATAAGGCATAACAAGGTCTTAACTTTAAATGCAAAAACTAGAACTAATGTAGCATTAAATTTGTGAAGTTAAAGACTCAAAAATCATCTATCAAATGCTAAGGCTTGGCAGTATTAAGTTAGCCATATTGCTTATTTTACAGCATATATTAGTGCCATAGACTAATACATTAAAATTTAAACTAATAAGGGCAGAAAAATAGAAAATTCTGCATTTATGCAATGAAAATCACCTAAAGAAAGAGAAAATCTTTTGTGATGTATTAAACTGTGATGTTTTTGTGAGCAAGGTGTTATGAGCACTTTTTGGCTGTAACTTAACTACTGCAGTAGTACTCTTGCTCTGTATGAATGCTGTCCTCAGGCCCTCTAATAATGTAGCTCCTCCCCTGGCTCACCCTTGGATGATCACTGAGACCATGGCAAAGATGTGGTTTTCTTAGTGCCTCAAGCTCATCTCTGCTACTTCAAAGGGTGTCTGCAAATGTCTGATGAAGGCAATAGCGAATCTAGTGCCTCATAAACTCTCTCCGGGAGAGTTTATGTGACACTAGTCTCTAACTGGATCATTAGTCACTTAGTACGTGACACTTCTCTAAGTGGAAGGAAAAAAACGAATTGTGTAACTGAACCTGCCTATCAGGTCACTGGGTTCTGAGAGAAAAGAAACACATCATCTTTTGGAAATGAGAAAAAAATTCTCCCATGTCACCAGAAAGTGGTTAGCATAACAGATGCAACAAGCCATAAAGTGGGAGAGCATGTATTAAAAATGTGCTGGGGGACATTTGCTGCTGGATGCAGAATACTTCCTCTTTTCTCTCCAGGTTCCCTACTAGGAGGGCAGGTACGGGTGTGATAGCTATGCAAGCATCTGGCTAGACATAAGCAAGCTGAAAAGGGGAACTGAAAGTCTAGCGCCTCTTTCAAGGCTAAAGGTTTGTCTTATTCACTGAAGAAAGTGAAGAGCATGCTGGCTCTGACAAAGTTCTTCTACTCCCAGATGCAGAAGGGGTGGGAGAACAGGAGAAGTCAACATTTCTAGATCATTTTTTGAGATGTCCTGCTTTTTAATTGATGGGGCTTGTAATTTCAGGAGTCAGGTGCACCCACTGTGGGGGAATGGAAATAAAAGGGTATACTCTCAGCACATTACAGCACTTGTGGTCCATCTGCTCCACTTACTGAAAGGACTGGTCATTGCTGCTGGACATGCTGCTAGCACTATACTCCTGTGCCTGGTGCACGATGAAGGGCTTGAGCCTTGCAGGCTGACACAGGACAGACACTGTGTTTGTCTGTATCTCAGTTTTGTCCTCAACACCTTTCTGTACCACGAATGCATAATTTTACTCTTAAGGCTGCATTATCATAAGATTTGGAATTGGTTAGCGTAATATTTTTAACCTTTTTTCTCTTAATTCTTGTGGTCATTTATTAACTAAATCTCTGCCCTGGTGTTTCCCTATAACTATAATAAGGCTGTTGATAAGCCCTGCTTCAGGTTCAGTATTCAACTCGGCTTCTCACCCTGTGAGAATCTGAGACAGACCTGAGCAGCAATGATTTGTATTGATTTGGCTTCCGAACTTTTACATTGTAGATATTGAATGTTTAGACAGTTTTGCATTAAAAATAACCCCTTGAAAGTAACAGCGTATGGATTATTTTGTCCTTAAAGCCTGTCTCCTAAAGTCTCTCTCCCTTGTACCACAGTGTCAGCCCCTATACCTTCTCCACTTTCCAGAAACCCATCCTCACCCCTCTGCCTCTGTCCACTTACTTTTAATTCTGTCAGCTGTTCGCATGCGATTATCTGTGAGTTGGCATTTGCCTAGTACCAAGAAAGGCAAATGCGTACACACAGGCAGCCAGATGCTTTTGATTATTGCTATTTACAAGGGAGACCAGAGCTGTGCGTGTCACAGTTTGGAAACCTCTTTCTGTATGCTGAATTCTGTGTATTTCTCCATCATAACCTCTTTCTACTTTGTTTAAGGATGAGCAGTTGTACTTCCAGACCTTGTCATTCCTCTATCAACACAACACGTGAGGTGTGCTTGGAAAGGGCAAACTCCCCTATAGGGAATCTATGGCTACCTTGGTGTATTTTTATTGTTGCAGATCCAAGGGCTTGAATCTCTAGCAGTGCCTGGTGCTTTGTGACAATTTTGCTCTGCACCAACTACTTTCTCTCTGTGGGGATTATACTTCATTTTTCCTTATTTAACACAAAAATTCTTCACGGCAGATTGTGAGATCTTAGAGAGGAAACAAAGCAAAACAAAGGAAATAACAAAACGTAGAGTAGAACCAATACAAAAGCCTGCTTTCAACACGGAGTTAATCTGTCACTTCTTTATTTCAAAATGCACATGATGTATAAATGTAAATGTCAGAATCGCCTGTAGCATAAGCCATAATAGGAAACAGTATGTTTGCTATACCTGAACACAAAGATCAGCTGGAGAAAGATGAAAACAGCTGTTTTTTTTTCTGAATAACAAGGGCTTCCAAGTCAGTTATGTTGAAACAAAGGAGAGGGAAGTGACTTGCTGGTACACAAACAGGCACTTAGTTTTTATATTGAGTTGTGGTAATGTAAAATAGATTCTTAATTTAAAAGAGAAGGCTTAGACAAAGAGCACTCCAAAAGAAACCACTTTATCATGACTTCTGATCAATAAATGAAATTTTTCTCATTAGAAAAGATACCTCTATGTTTGCAAATGAACAATATGCCATGACATATATATATTTTTTTCTACCCATCATGTGAAATAATGGTTATTTGCAAGCAGGATAGTTCCTAATTTATTTTTCTAATAATCTAGTCACTGAGTAGCTATAATATTTATTGATTCCGATGCTTCCAGATCAATAGCATATTGTCAAAACAATCCTTCAGTTGTAACATAAAAAACCCCTAAAACTGATGAAGTAGTATTGGATGTACATCAACAGCACCAAAAGCTTCTTAATATGCAATCATTAGGTAATGCTACCAACAAAGACTGGGGTGTAGCCCACTTGATTTTAGTCATCCAAAGAACAGATTTCAGTCTGTCATCCAAGCTCCTTTCTTAGCCAGCTGTCCTACAGAGGATAATGGATAGGCTTCCAAGGCAGATGAAGTGAATAACCTTCTGAAGATGCCTATCTCTCTTCAATGACTAGAGAAGTCTTAGTGTTTCGATGCTCGTGGTACCCCAGATAGCACAAAAGGACCCTGACAGAACTCTTAACTTGTGTATGACTAGGTATTTTGGGGAGAAGGTTGGCAAGACTTACAAGGGAGCCAAAAAATTTGTTTGCTGACAAGTTACCATAGCAGGATGATCATCTCTTTCTCATATTGCTCTCCCTTTCCACTAAAGCAGTCTAAACATTCGCAGGAAGAAACAGGTATTGGCTTAAGAAAGACATAGAATGATTGTGAGAGAAAGGGTCCAACCCAATTTTGTCCCCATATAACTGGGTTGGCTTTCAACCTCAAACATATAAAAATCTTGAACCTGCCTCTCAGAATCCTGAGATTAAGTTTAAAAACATTAGGACTTTTTCAGAAAAAGAATTGTTTCCCTTTGTTGATTTCTGAACCTTTTCAGGTACAGGTATGTCACATCTTCAAGCATTTCTTAAGAAATATGAGGGTTGTAATTAAAATATTTTTAATCAATATTTTTGAGATCCTTCATTAGGATATTCAGATGATAGCAGGGTATCTGCACAGTGAATCTGAATTCCTGTATGCCCACCCAGGGAATCTTCCCATTCACTACCCTGGGGTTTTGGCCAGGGCTGTGAGAGAAAAAACAGTCCACTCGGACTAATATCCTAAACTTCTCTCATCTTCATATGCTGGCAACACAGCAAATAAGGTTGAAAGGAATACATCTTCCTCAACACTGAATTAACAACAGGAACATCTTTTAATCAATAACAATTAATATTTCATTCTGAGATGGACAACAGTGCCTGTTTGTGATTCAGGAAAACCTTGTGTGCTGTCAGGAAAATATTCCAGGCAAGCAGATTAACAGTGGGGTTCCTTGCCGTATCCAAAATTTTCATTTTCTTAAGGCTCAGAATAGTTGCACACTTCTGTTCTCTGAGGTTTTGTGAGCAATAGCAAATAAAGCAAACTTGAATGTTTTCTGTCACCTAGACAGGTGTTACTGCAAGCTAACAAAAGAAATACCAAAATACCCCCATCCAGAGAATAAATGCAAGTCTTGCTCACTAAACAGTCATTTGACACCCCTCTTCACAGAGTTTGCCCCTTGAGCAAGGGTCTCTGTGATAAAGCTAAGCTCTCACTGTAAATGCTTTTTTTATAGCCAGCTACAGTAAACTGTGCTAAAGGCAATATTTGTTGTTAACATTACTGTGCAAATTTCTTGTGATTTTTGAGATAACTAGAAAGACTACACTGCTGAGGTTTCTATCAGAGTAATATTTCTGTCCAATCTTCCGCCTCTATTTTTCAAAGCTGCTAGGACTGGAAAATTTTTTATTGATATCATAATGAGAATAAAAAAGCAAAAACTGAAATAAGAACATGAATGCAAAGCCAAAAAATATTTGTTCCTCTTTTCTAGGCAAATAATAACTATTAGAGACACCTGTGCTTTAACAGATTATATGTTTTCTAATTAAATACACGCACAATGCATACTGTCAAAAGATTACAAAACTTGATGTAAAAGTAATCCTGATATATATATATATATATATGTATGCAGTCCACTTGCAGTTTAGATCCATGTTTGTACTGTATTTGCCTGGGATGGAGGTAGTTTTCTTCACATTTTGTTTCTTTTGCTTTTCTTGCACGTGCAGCTTTTCCTTTACCTATTAAACTCTCTGTATGTAACCCACGAGTTTTCTCACTTTTACCCTTTGGATGGTCTCCCCCATCCCCTGAGGGGGAGTGAGAGAGCGGCTGGGTGGGGCTGAGCTGCCTACCAGGGTTAGCACACAACATACTTGTTTTGGGGTCAGCTAAAGTGTGCTATAATGCCTTAAATTCATTCTAGCTTTGGCTATGACTTAAAATGTAAAATTATATATAAGAAGTGAAGCTCATTACCAGATTCAGCCCGTCCTCCACTTTCTGGTTTTAGAATACAAGAATGCGCATGAAGATAGTACGACATTAATTTGTGTTGTCATTTACACAAACAAAAGGTATTCTTACAACTGGGATCACTGAAATTGTGCAATAAAAACATGTAAGTCATAGGCAAGTTCAATCTTTATGACAACTGCAGATAGACAAAAATGAAACAACCCTCGCTTTTGTAGCTGGCACAGACCAACTTGGAAAGACATTCCTTTTCTTTCTGCAGAGCAGTGGTGGCTTTTCTGTGGCATGTTAGTGGCTCACACGTGAAGGCGATCTTGTTTCAGTGATGGTATGTCAAGGTTCAGTAACATACTTGATCGCTATCGTCCTTCTAGCTTTGTAAATCATATTTTAACTTTCTGTTTAGCTGTTCTTGAGACATTTTGCTTCAAGAAATGCTTAAAACGATATGGCTAAAATTGCAAAGGGGGAGTCTAAAGCCTACTGCCAAATCTGTGCTGTCCGCATTTTCAGAGATGATCACGTTTTTATACTCACTTGTGAGTACAAACTGTTTAGGCATCTCATAATCCAATTTCAAGTTAGAAATGCACAGCTCGCTTTCAGAAATATGCTTGCATGTGTAATTAAAAGATATGGGGTAATGCTTACAGCTCCTGCCAAGGCACTCAGCAGAGAGCACCCTGGAGAAGGAGATGAAAGCAACCAGAGCAGGAGCCAGACAAATTAGAATATGGGGCAGCAACAACAGGAGTCAGGAGCAGATAAAAGGTTAATGCAACATTCGTGAGAGCAAGACAGGGACTGTATCCCAGACAGGGCTTAGAACAGATCCTGAGATTCACATGAAACAAACTGGTAAGGGTGAATTACCAAGATACAGTTCTATCTTGGGACTTGTGGTGGCAACTTCATAAATCACGTTTGATTTTCTTTCATGGTTTATGATATCATGGGAAAGCCTTGATGGAAATATACCCTCATAAGCGAGATACCCACTATTTATTCTCTACCTTGTGTATATAACCAACAAATACTTGTTTACAGCAAGCATGACTTACATCTAGTCACATTTGAACTCAAGGATCTCTAGAGATGAAAAGCATAACAATAATCTACAGTTTGCCAAGCCCACCAAAATACTTTGTCACAGTGCTGAGGGTGGGAGGAGGGAAGGATGGAGGGAAGGAGGGAGTGCATTTTTGTTTCTGCGTGTGTGCAAGGAATGGCAGGTGATAGGTGCAGGGTTAGGTTAGGCAAGTGGGAAGCAATGCAAATTCATTTTCAAAGACTTGCAGTCACACAACTCCTTAAAACCAGTGGGAGATATCTGGCTAAATTCCATGCAACACTGAAATTTGAGGGGAAAGTCTTTAGCCATTAACTGTGATATAATTTATTTTGAAAGCTTAATGAGAGAGGGAAAATAGCTTTTGGGGGGCAAGGCATTTGCATAGCCCACTTCTTCTGCAGGTGTCTAATTGGTAGTGATACAGGTTTCATTAGAATACTCAGCATGTTGTGGAGCTATCTAGAATGCCACTAAAGATAAACGCATTTTGTTATTAGCTAATATAAACTGCTTGCACTGGGAACTGACACTGGAATATACTGTATGACACCCATACTGCGTACTTCCTTTCATCCTTCTCTGTGTAAAATTTGGAACACGCAAAGAATTATTAACGGCTTGTTCATTGCAGAGAAACTAGTTTAAAAGCCACAAATATGGAATTCCGAAGATGGGGTGGATAAAACCAATCTACCACCTTCATGACTGCTGTGTTTACTGTAGTCCTGCAGGAGTGAAGGAGGCAGGTGGTGCAACAGAACCACGCTTTGAAGATAATGGGCTTCAGTACTTTCAAGACACAGTGTGAGAAGGTAAAGAGAGTTTATACTAAATCCTGCATGCAGGAAATTAATTCCTAGATATACTGTTCTTTTGTAAGTGTGCAGTATCTTTGCATGGAAGATATTCAGGATTGACATCTGAGAAAAACATGGTCCTTGGCTCAGAGTGGATAAAAATTACAAGTCACAAACGACAAGGAAATACTATTTTTGTACAATCTCCATTTCTCAAATCGTTGTTAACATTGAATGTGATTGTAAATACTTATCTGTAAAACAACTGGAAACAAATACAAGAATACTGCAGTCTTAAACCCACAAATACTAGAGAAGCTAGACAAAAGAAATCAGCTAACCAAAGCCAAAGTGAAATACGGGAAAAACAGCAAAGCACAGAGTTGCAGAGTTAAAATATCCTAAATAAAGTTAACACTACCCAGCTCTAACATTTACGTTATCTTACGTTCCCGAGCCTTTGGGGTTTTTAAATAGCGATCTCTTTTGCATGGGACTATCTTTTGTCCTGAGTTTGTATAGCAATCGGCAGAGAAAGTCTTGGTAGATGGCTGATACTCCTAGGCAATATGCTTACACAAAGTAGAGGTGTCAGTAATAAAAAAGCACCTAAAGTCATTAATAAAAAAAGTCTGGCTAACTTACTATTCCTAAGAGGTGGAGTTCTTGGGTATTTTGGGGGCAATAGAAGAGGCGCTTACTCTGTTTTGTATGTTTATTCTTCTAACAGTAAGAAACTTGAAAAGTATTATCACAGGTGCAAAAAACTCTCTCTGTTCTCTGCATGCTGTATGTGAACACTAGTAGGCATTTCGATCAGTCAGAAGGTGAATTCTAATAAGAAGCATATAAGTTTACTTACACTTCCAGTAACAGAATATATTGGGGTTTTTTGGTTTTGGTATTTTTTTTTCCTTCAGGAAATGCCCAGACATTTATAAAGGAGAGACAGGCAGGCACCTCACTGACTACATCAAAGGATGCCTCAGAACAGCGATGGAGAATCTGACAGATCTATTGTGTCCATGTTTGCTCTCAGTAACCAGGGCTGCTCATGTCTCTCCTGGGCTTTCTGGCTGCCAAGCGGTGAAAAACCACCAAAGCTAAATGTGCCATCCACTTTGAGTTCCCACCACTCCGAAGAATAAATGAGAGTTTCTTAGTCGACTACTACTAACATTTCTGCAGGCTTTTCATACTTCATACTAACCACCTGCCTGCTGAGACCTGCCACAGATCCTACACAACAACATCTGTCTTTTGTTTCACATAAACCGAGTATGTGTCCTGAATTCCATATCTTGTATATTAATTAGCCAGTAAATAAATATTTAAAGCTCTGTACTTAAGTATATATTACAGGAGCTTCTTTAGATTAGATTTGTAAGAAAAAAACCCCAGCCTCCCAGCATCCTACTGCCTGTCTGTTATTTTTCTCTCTTTCTGTAGAACTCCTTTTTTCCTTCTGCTATGTAATTTTCGAGCCTGCTGGCAGATTTTAATGAAATCTAACAGAGACATCTAGGTATTATAACCATACAAATTCCATGAAGAGAGGAAACAGGGAAGAGGAGAGACAAGCTATTACTATATCCACCGAGGGAAAGCTTAAAACGTGTCTACAGTTTTTTCTGCAGGCTGGCTTTGTGGTCCACTGGGCAGTACACATACCTGGCAACCAGCACAAACGTAGGCTGCAACTCAGCACAGCTGGCATTTCTTGCCCAACCTGCTAGGTAGGAGATGTGTCAGGGTGCTATGCATTTTGTAAGTGCTTTTGTTTGGTTTTCTTGTTGGCAAACTGAGGTATTATTACAGATGAGAAGAAGTGAGGGTAGGGATGATATAGGGAAGACCTGAGGGTTATTCATGGAGGCCATTGAAAGGGAAAAGGAGAGTATTGTGGAAAAATGAGTTGCTTGGGCATAGGGCAGCCACAACAATAATGACAGTAGAGAACACAAAATCACAGAAAATGAGGTCTTAGAAGTCACTCTGCCCATGCAAGAACTTGCTGTGTATGTGCTCATTTACTTTCCCTCCTTTTTGGGTTCTGTACTTTGTACATCGTTTTCAGATGTCTATTATGTTCTAAATAGTGGAACTACACTTTCTAATTATCAATGTAAAACAAAACTTTCCCATCTGCATGGAGGGATGAGTATGTGAACGTATTTTGCTTGTCCAAGCACTGCAATAGAACATTAAAAAGTTAACCTTTATTGCTTTTACTAATGATAGAGAACAACTTTCTTGATGGATCCAGTCATTCTGCAAATTATCCCTGAGCAAGCTGTTAATTAAATCTTTGTGTTTGTTTATTTGTAGTAGTTTGTATGCGCAGTTTTTTAACCTCCTGCAGAATTTATTCACAACTGGTCAGTATGATTATTTCCTATTTGCTCTGTGCACTTTGATTAATCACGAAAATCAGATAGTGTTATTTCTATTCCAAGACTGGATGACCTATGTATTATAAACACGAACAAAGCCTTGTCTGTTAATGAATTATACATGAATATCCACAGTTTTTGATGCCTTTTGTGATAAAGGCAAAAAAGAGCCTTTAATAAAGGGCCATGCTGTCTTTGACTAGCCGTGAATACTCTATAAATCCTTTCTTTCCACTATTCATGATTCATTCCCTTTCCTTGACTATTCGGATGAATGAAGTCTTCCTTGTGCAAATGTTTGCAAATAAAATCACTGTGAGTGTAACTAAAATAAATCAGCAGATATAGTTACAGAACACAGGCAAATATCTTGTTACTTTGTGAACCCGCAAATCAAATAGAGTGGGAGTTTAATTCTACTGGCTATTTTAGACTACCCCAGGTTCCTAAAATTAGGCAGACATAACCCTTATACAGTCCAGAAGAGAGATAATGAGAATTTTTCACAGTCTAAGTTACACAGGAAGCCCAAGCCTGCATTGTTCATAAGAACATAGTGGGAATATCTTCTAGTACATTATGCATTTGAAAAATGTACAGTAGGTATGATACTAATTATCACACAAGCACAGATATTACTGTTCCTATTGTATATATATAGCAAGAGATAAAAAAGAGCTTGAGGGGTATTCCCTTCCCCCGCTGCCCCCCGCCCCGTTTACCTGTATTAAATTCTGAGAAATAACACTGGATGCAACAAAGGAGTCACTTTAAAAAAATATTAATTATACTTGTCATGAAATATATGCTCTATAAAACTCAAGAGCAATACTGCTTGGAAAGAGAGCAATAAATTAGAGTAAAAATGCTTTAAAATGCATAATTATCTTGCATTAAGCTGAAAAAATAGGGGATAGAAATATCCATGCTCTTCAAAATGTCAAGTTGAACACCTTGCTGTGAGCCAGACTGCTTAATGTATGGGTGGCTTTCAGTTATAAAATTCTAATGCATAAAGGACAGGATGTTCTAACTTTATAAAGACTACACAAAACCCATAACATTTCATTAATATTAAATCATTTACTAACATTTCTGAAGAAACACATTTTTAAAGTCTGATACTTTTATCAAATGAACACAAGTTAAAATGCCACATGCCTGAGGCTACAGCTGTGCTCAAAGTCTTAGTTAAGGATGTAAAGTCAAGGGTCTCTGTGCTCAAGAATATCAAAGAAAGCCTGTTTATTTCTTTTATAAATACATATAAATAAACAAATATTGTTAATTTGTGAAGTATTTTAAAACTGGTTTTCATTTGTTCTTCTTCTTGAAGCTTCCAAAGTCATGGTAAAATCTGGCAAAAAAACCCCTTTAATGATCCAATTCTTACCCCAAATTCAGTTTTTTTGTCAATATAGTTGTCTAAAAAAGACAAAGTTTTATTCACTGTAGGCTATGGGTAATTCTCCTTGCCAACTCTGCTGTTGAAAGACATAATTGTGGCACTCCTGCTTGCGATAAGTGATGCCTCACTTAATGAAACTCCATCCCAAAGACAGTAGAAGCAATTAGAATCAGACTCCACAACAAACCACTTAAAACACACTCAAACTTTGTGATCCCTGCTTCTAAATATAGCACTGATTAAAGGGCTATGGAAGCCTGGATAATTCTGTTCTCCCTCTCTTCGCCCCCCATGGATGGTTTGTTAAATGTAATCAGTTTAATACAATGACCTTGTTTCCAAGACATAGGTTACTGGTAATGATTTCGTTTGCATATGTAAATGTAATTATTTCCTGTCTGAATGCGGATAGCTGCAGACCAGACCTCAATACGCAGAGTGAACAATGATTCAGAGGTTTGGGTAAGATTTCAAAACCGCTGTATATCTTAATATATATAGAAAATATATAGAAAAATATATTAGAAAAATCTCCCTATAACTGTGCACACAGTCAAGACTTCCCTTCTGGAATTTGGTTACTATTTTATTCAGTAGCCCACAGAATATAAGTGGAGGTAGGAGATGCTAAATGCCACCAGGATTTCAGGAAGTTGCAGAGTGTTGAGCTCATTGGAGAAACAGCTCAAGATTACCAGAAATGTAGTTTTTAAAGTCAGAGGGGAGTGCTAATATAATATTTCATTTTTCTGTAGAACAGAACAGAGAATTTCAGTTAGTTTCACCAGGTATAAAGATAGTGTCCAGCGGCATTTTGTAGAGAATTCAAAGTAATATACAATCTTGGCTTAACTACTTCAAGTGATAAGGGCTCCTCCAGTTCTTTAGGGAAGTTTAACTACTTCTGTTTTATAAATAAGCACTTTGAACTATCTACCTAGAATTTTCCATCAACTGCAACTTTGCTTTCTGCTAGATTAAAAAATATCTGCTAGAAATTCTCTGTTCATTATCCAGATTGTTTTCATTTTCTGTGAACCAACAGAATAGACTGATTTCTTGCTATGTTCTTGCTATTTCTTCCTACATTTCTTGCTAAGTTTTATTAATCACTCTTTTCCCACTCCTCATTATATCCCACTCCTCATTATATCTTTTGAAAATGTCAACAGCAAAACTGCATTTAGGAGATTAACAGCCATTTACAAATGCAATATTCTGTGTCCATAGGTCAGGTTTATCCTTAGAGGTAAAGTGTCAAACTGAGACTTTCCTTAATCTCTCGTGCCTCCAAATTCTTTCCAGCATCAATACAATCCAACATATTCTCTCATCTCACAGGAATAACCTATAACCGCTTTTTCCTAGATGCATGACCTTGTATTTGGTATTGTTTGCATTTTTAAATTGAGCCTGCTTCACCGAGCAATCAGATTAATCCATAAAGCTGACTTGACCCTGTCGTTATTTATCAGTTGAGCTAGCCAAAACCCATATTTTTCAGTTGCTGGGAATTTTGTTTGTTTGCTTACAATTTAGTTTCAGTCCTAATCAGATCCCAACTCGTGTCCAAATTAGACATGGAACTGGCAGGTCTGCTCCAGGGCACTGACCCCACAAATGACCCTTTATGGCTTTTAAATAAAACTGACATTTTTGTCATACCATTGCTTGCAGTAAACTGCCAGAAGCATCATTTTCTTGAGCGTTCACCTATTTGCTATCCTTACAAAAGTAAAAATAGATGTAGCTGCTATATTAACATCGGGGAGGGGCTAACCCAACTACGTTCTTGTGAAATCATCTAAAGTCCAAAGTCAAAATTTGTACAACTTTTCAGCATCTAAAATAGGAAGTGTTTTCCAAAACCAAAAGCAAGAAAGCTTGCATGAGTACTTGTCTTTGTCTTTCTGTATCATCCCTTCTCTGAAATAGGTGAACTTCTCTGCAAGCAAAATCATAGGCAGCACTGGGCACTAACACTGTCTGGACCCCATGGCCAGAACTACACAACAGAGTTGAAAATGGAAAGCTAATCTTGAGAGGTTGTTAGCAAACTGCCTTGGTGAGTGAGGTGTTTCCAGGGGCTTACAAGAGTGGTCCAGCACAGCCTGTGATGTTCAGACTCTGCATCAGGGAGGGAAGAGAGGGAAGGGGCCATGAATGCTGCCTACAGTTGGACCAGAGCAGGATAGTGGCTTGTCTAGGGTCTGTCTGGAAAGGCAGCCTCCTCCCAGCTACTTCCACAGAAGGCACACACCGTAAGGGGGTTTGATTCCCCCGGCGGCTTGCTAGCCTTCACTGCTCATGTTTTCTGGGTTTCCTATGTGAGCGGCCAGTCTGTGTGTTCTGAAATATGCCAACAATATTATTCAGTAGCAAGGTCTTGTGGCCGTGCACATAGAATCTTTTCTGTTTTCCAAAATAGCGATTTCAAATCAGTAATTTCAGATGTTACTGTACATGCAAAAATAATGATATGACTCACTGGAAGAAATGCTGTATATTAATCTTTAATTTATTCCTGGTATAACAGCTTTATCTAAGGCACTTAAAAGCAATCCAGCTCTGACTGCTACTGTGAGGAAAATCCTTTCCCCAATCTTACCAGGTAGAATGTATATACAGAGAAACAAATGGGTGACTTTGGTTTCACAAGACTTTGACAATGACCAAATTATTTTCCTATTCTCTTGGAAATATTTTCTCTTCCCAGAGTTAGAACTAAAGGAAAATGTTTCCAACCATAGAGACTTAAGAACAGTATACGTGTATTCGACATGGACTTATGTGCATATTCTGGTCTGTATTATGGAAGTTGCATTGTACAGTGTTTTAAATGACATAAATTACATGGTTCATAAGATTACCACAAAAATCGTCTGAGGAGGGTTTGGCTCTAAAAGTTTCTTTTATTTTTTTTCCTAACTTGCTGTTGACAGAAGCTTGTTAACTTAAAAGGAGATGCTGCATCTCACAGAATGCAGCTGTATAAATATTTTAACAACATCATAGGAGTTTTCCCTAGTGCTGCAGCACGTGGTTCTTTCAGCTTCGAAGCACATAGGTATAAATCTTCTTTCATCTGGGAGGGGAGGTATGAGAAAGAGAGCGAACATGTCCAGTGGTGAAAGGATGGTAGGTGAGGCTCAGGTAGATAAGAAAGCACAGGGTTCTTTAACAAGTGACAAGCTTGGTGGTTCAGTTAATTTTGTATTCCTTTGTTTAAGTACCACTGGGGTGTTTTTTGGTATTTAACGCTAAGGCGCATTAGTGGAACCTATTGTTATTATTAGCATCTGCAAGTATGCTTCATCCAGAGTCATTTATACAATCAATGGTAACTCCTACTGGACAGAGAATCTTGCTTTCAAAGTAAGAAATTGCTTCTAGGTGCTCTTAATTTCCAACTAGGTGTTCAATCCCACCTCCATGTACAATTCAGGGTGTGCTTTAGAAACAAGAAAAAGAAAACTTATTAAGATATTATTAACTCCTGTGTAAACTGTGGTAAGGAAGCGTGCTGCTCCTGTGTGCAGCAAGAGAAAAATGCATATTTTGAGGTGGAATATTTTTATAGCCAAATGTAAAGGCCCATTTGCAGGCATGCTATGCAACAAGACAGAAATAACATTTTATGTGATAAATACAGAGATTTACAGAGGCAAATCCTTGCATTTCTCTTTGCATAATACTCAGTTTCCCATTCACTTGTCCCAGGAATGCCAACTGTACCATCCCATGCTACAATCCTTCCCTCTTTTGGGAAAGTCAGAATCTTTCACTGACTCAACACAAGCTCCACACACACCCAAGAGGTCTCTCTGGCTGCACTTTCTGCCTATACAAATAAATGAATTTATGAAGTGGAACCTCTCTGATTTTCACTTCACTGATCTGTACCAACCATAAAACTATGCAAAAGTACAAAATCTGTGCTTTTTCACAGTTTTCAAAGGATTTAAGTAAGGTCACTCTAATGTATTAAGGTCTCACAGAACTGAAAACCCATGTTTTTAGCATCACAAACTATAGAACACATCGAGGACTCTTACCCCATAGTGACTGATATTGTTACACTTTATGAATAAGAACCTGGTCTGGCCAGTTACAGAACAGTTCTTAAATATTAATAAACCACACTTTTCTTCTACTTTAACCCAGGGAAAGCAAAGCTCTCTGAGGCACTATTGCAACATTTGTCATTTACTACCATATGACTCATGATAAATTATGGACTACATTTTTCTAAATAATATATCCTTATCAGTTCAAAAAATTCAGTAAAGCGTGGCAGGACCGTCTGCCACTAGTTCAAATCTTAAATGTGTGGCCCTGTACATTCAGAAAACAGAGTACTGCTAGTATTGAATTAAACATTTCTGGAGTAATCAGCATAGTCCTATTGCAAAATATCTTAAATTGCAAGAGACTGAATCCATACCAGGAGCCAGGTAGCCCACATCTAAGCCTTGGGCTTGCTGGATTCTGAACTGGATAGCCTCGTCTCCAGCCCTGACCCTGGCCACGTCCTGCAGTTCACCTGGATGGACCCTGGACCTGACACATTACCGTTGTCTAAGACTGTCACTGCTGCCATGTAGGCCCTGCTTGGAGCTGGGGGACTGTGCCCAGGTCCTTGAGGGCACTGTATGTGCTGTGGTCACCCTCATCCTCTCAGCTCATCCCCCCATATCAGAGTAGCACTGCTTTTGCTACTCCCTCATCCAGTCTGATGATAGTTTGGACAGGCACAGCTTGTCTATGGGAAAGCAAGGGGCTGACAGAAGACCTGAATGTTTTCTAGTTCCAAGCTGTGAAGCTATTCAGCTCTGTCTCGGTGTCTGTTGCTTGCATTGTACAAGAATGTGTAAGATGAAAGTATAAGTTCATACAACAATACCTGTTTACAGGGATACTGCAATTGCCTACCATTATGGCTGTTTACAACATGTAGGCTGTTTTCCAGGCACCTCCTTCACCCTTTTTTCCTACCCCCGGCTTCTCTTCACTCTTGACAATGTGTTCTGCTCTGAAATATCTTAACTAACTTGCTGGGACCAGATATACAAGTATACAGCTAATTTAGTGCAGTTATATTCACTCTCAACATTTTATCCTTTAACAATCAAAATAATTCTTCAGCTATGCTGATCAAAACAATATCCTGTTTCTTGTCTGCTGTGTTATTGCCACTGAGGAGGGACTGTTCCTAATCAAGACCAGTTTTCCCTATTTTAATTCTTTAACGTGTGGTATTGTCACGTAAGCAGAAGCCCTTGAGGCTCAGCCTGATGCCTTTCACTTGTTTTATCTGAAGTTTGGCTGAGCCAAACAGGATTCCTCAGTCTCAGATCCTCAGTTCCTTTGCTATTAAAGGCTACTTGCTCAGCTTGACATTACCTCAACAGCTTATTTGTACTGCCTGTGATTCCTCTGATGGACATTGCACAATGCTCTCTGACACGAGAAAATGTTCTGCCCTTTTGGTCATGCCTGACAGATTTTGCTCAGCTTTCCCAATATCCCTTCTTTTGTGTTTATAGGGCATTCTCCTTCCTCTTGGAGCACCCAACCTACCCAGTTAACTTTCTTTGTTCACATACAGAAAACACTTTTTCCTGGATGGACTGGCAGGTGTGAACACAATCACCGGACTCATGACGATGTCTTCTATACATTTTGAGAAATTGTATAGGTGCAGTGCAGAAACTCACTTTATGTGAGTTTCTTACTCTTTCCTCACTTGTGCTAGTTTCAGCATGGCCAGTGTTGCCTTTTCTTTACAGATTTGCCGTTTTCTTGCTTCTGTGCTTCATCAAAAATAATGAAGTGCTGCATACTGTAGTCTCATGTGTTGCACTTCAGGATCTACTTCACGTTTTTCTTACTGTCTTAGTGGTTATTTCCTAGCACTATGCCTTTGCTGTTTATTAGCAAGCTGTACAAGCACCTTATAATTCTTCTTTTTTAAGTTTGAGAATATTCTGATGCTGCATTGAAATTAAATATATGGATTTCTCTGTCCGGCTCCCTAGCTCTTGGTGTCACTGATGTTTGCATACATCTATAAGCCTTCTCTTTCGCAGGCATTTCTTACCAAGTTACTGCTTTTGGCCAGTGGCCTCAGAATGTTTTCTTTTTCTAGACCTCTACCACTTGGTCACATTACTTCAGTATAATACTTCTGCTTTTCAGTGTGGCAGGGGTTGAATTGCAGCTGCCTCCACAGATCAGCTGGAATAAAATTTTTCATTGATCTAATAACATAGTTGCAAAATGCAGCAGTAGAGTGGATGTCATATTTTGTAACAGATATTCATGTAACAATGAATAGTCTATTGACATATGCTATGGGTACATGAGATATTCAAAAACTATTTCATTGATGTGCTACAGGTGTTATATGTTGTCCTGGTTTTGGCTGGGACAGAGTTCATTTTCTTCCTGGTAGCTGATGTGTTTTGGGTTTAGTATGAGAATAATGTTGATAATACACTGATATTTACAGTTCTTGATAAGAAAGCAAGTACTTTTTTTGGTTTTCCATGTTTGGCTAATGAGCAGGTGTGCAGGAGCTAGGAGCGAGCATGGCCAAGCAGCGAGCTCAAGCTGGCCAATGGAAATGCTCTGTACCATAGATATCATGCTCAGTTTATAACTGGGGATTGCCTGAGGGGCAGGAACACTTTTCCATGAGTTGAGTCTTCTTCTGTCAATTCAGGGAGTTCTCAGAAATGCATGAGTTCTGCAAAATCCGTGAAATCCATGAGTTCCCTGATCACTGCCTGGGGACTGGCTGCACAATCAGTCTTTGGGTGGTGAGAAAAATTGTATTATGTATCACTTGTTTTGCATATCCTTTACTGTTGTGGTTGTTATTATTATTTTTTATTTGATTTTTATTATTATTTACTTGGTTCTTACTAAACTGTCTTTATCTCATCCTACGAATTTTACTTCTTGTAAAATTTACTTTTTACTAGGGGGGAAGAGGAGGAGTGAGTGAGTGGCTGTCTGGTGCTTAGCTGCTGGCTGCTGGGTTAAACCACAACATATATGTTTCTGCGCATATACGTGTGTTACAGTGCATGGGTGTTACCTGCTCCTGTAATTTATCCATAACTCCGATAGAGATTCATATAATACATATTGCTTTGGTAGGATAGGGGACATCAAACCAGAACAAAAATATCCCAAACTAAATTAGTTCCTACAGGTGCAATAGGCAGTGTTAGGAAAGCAAGGCATGACTGTAAGCTGCTTATTGCTCTGTGGTCTATTTCCTCTGTTCTTTTATTCTGAACAAACTGTACTGCTCTCTAAAAGCCTGGCCACCCCCGGGCAACTTTGACACTGTACCTGAGAAGTAGCACAGCTGTTGATGCTCAACTCACACAGGCCTGCTGGGATAATCAGAATACAAGAAGCCTTGAAGGGATGCCTAGTATTATTTCTCACTCTCTTTCCATCACTGGATACTGAGTGAATATTTTCCTTCTAATCATATCAGTCTTAATGATCTCTGTACTGGACTTCGCATGCCTAAACACAGTGTTTCTGTCCTGCCGTGTGAGCTCTTGAAGCTTAGCCAGGCTGTCTTGTTCTCCAGCAGGGACTGACACCTTTTAAATTTTACGCTGGGTAGCTCAGTCCCCCTTGTTTTGGAGTCACTTCACCATGGTTAAACTTCTATCTTTGAAATAATCCTACCTGGAAACTGGTGTTACAAATCTCACAACTGATCTTGACTCTCGTACTTCTTGAAAACTAACTTTGTATTCTTCCAAAGTGACTGGTTCTCTGTAGCCTTACGAAGAAGAGAAGACTAAGGAGCAGCATTACGAAGATAAAATGTCTGTAACGAGTCAGACCACAAATGCTTGAGTCCTGTCTCTCTCAATGGCCAGATGCATGTGCTTCAGAAGGCAGATAAGAAGGGGCAAATACATTGCCTTTAATTCTTGAAATACTCTTTGCAGCACAGTAGTTTATATGTGTTCAATAATCCTTACAGAATTTCTTTTCCATTATAACAATCCTTTCATGTTAAAGGTAATGAAAATTGGGTGAAATTATCTAGTGTTGCGGTGGTCCTTGAAAAATTAATAAATAGATTTGATAAACCCTGAAAAACTCTAACAGATTTGACAAACATGTTAGAAATTTCCTAGGTACAGCCTTGTGGCAGCTGTAGGGATAAATAATTTGCTAAGACCCATTTCTAGTTCTGAAGCAAATCAAAAAAATTTTGAAAAGTCAAGTCTTTATTGATGAGATCTATTTCACTCAACCTTTTAGTTTCACATGTAAATCTGAACTAAATGAAGATTTCTACAAGACAAGTAGAGATAAATAATCTTTGACCTTTTTTTAGGATGAGATGAATTGCTTCTGGAGAGAAGTTCTGTTTCTCTCTATTCACTACAGAAGGAGTCTGGAGTGATTTATGTTTAGACTGGTCACCCGATGTCAGATGCAGATCAATTTTCCCTAAAAGACAGGTCATATCCAATCTATTCTGTCCTGTATGGCAGCACTCAAGTGGTTGCCAGACTTCTGATATTTAGAAAGTTCTGTTTAGCCACACTGTCTCACTGACTTCCTAGTCTGTCCTTTAAAAGGGGTAGTAATGAACTTTATCTTCAAATTCTTATTTTTATACCCTCATCCCCCAAACCGACTACAAACACAGATTTAATTCTTGTTACCACCACCTTCCTGTTTATGCAAGGTTGCTTTTTTTCCTGGAAATAAGGATTACAGGTAGTCTGAGTCTTTTCATGCTTCCTGCTGCTTTGTTCCAATATGTTGCTTTCTTCTGCTATTAATCACCCTCTCTTCCTTGCTGTGAGTGCTGGTAGACATATCCCTTCTACTTTGTTTCATGCATTGTGCACTACCTAATTACATTAGAGGACTTGTGTTTTATAAATCTGAACTGTTTCTTTACAAGAGCTATTTAGAAAAGTGGTAGAATTACAGGATAACTTCTAGCCCTGCGCACATAGACATGTGTCCTGCCTCTTACTCCAGACCTCTTTCTTTCTTGCAGTTGGTGTTTATTCACCCAAATTTCAAGCATGCTGCACATGTCTGACATTAACAAGATGCTTCTGCACACACCTTGGACACTGGCCTAGATGTTCAGAATAACAAGATGAGGAATGTTATGTCTGTTTTTGAAATACATATATTGAAGCTCATAAAATTAGACTGATGTCAAGATGGGGTTGATTAAGCCACCTCAGCTGAATCACTACTTGCACTAGAATATGAAGTCTGAAGGAGGGTGACAGTGCTACTTATGTACAAATAATTCAATAGGGGCAGGGGAGCTTTTCTGCTTCAATGACTACCCTGCTTGTCATCATTGCAAGCACTCCTGTTTGATCCTTGATTTTCACTGCTACAAACAAGCCAATTTATATATTTCATTTGACACAACAGACTGTTAAATCAAAACAAGAAGCAGATATTCTCTGCTTATATGATTTCTAAATCAGCCAACAGGAGATATCCATACCACTACACTGTACTTGAAAAGCTCAAAACATTTCAGTGGCTCTATTCTGAGACAACTGAGATCTAAATAAGAAAATGAACATCAGTTACTACTTTGCAACAAGGGTTCACTGCTACCTGGGGACATGTTACTTCAAACATTTGGAAGGTTGCAACCACATAAGATTATTTGCTGTACTTGGAGGATAACTATATTTTGTATCTATGGTTAAGAAAAGGGATGAACAAAAATGTGATGAAGTTCAACACTGGAAAATAGAAATTGTCCAAGCAGCCAGGGATCAGGTTAGGAAAGCTAAAGTCCTGTCAGAACTAAATCTGGCCAGGGATGTCAAGGGCAACAACAAAAGCTTCTAAAGGTATGTCAGTGATAAAAGGAAGACTAGAGAAAATGTGGGCCCTCTCTAGCAGGAAGTGAGAATTTTGAAAACTCAAGTCTTTATTGATGAGATCTATTTCACTCAACCTTTTAGTTTCACATGTAAATCTGAACTAAATGAAGATTTCTATAAGACAAGTAGAGATAAATAATCACCCTCTCTTAGTACTGACTCTAATCAGGGGGTCAGTACTGGGCCCAGCCTTGTTTAACTTCTTCATCAACGACCTGGATGAAGAGTTAGAATGTACCCTCAGCAAGTTTGCTGATGACACCAAACTGGGAGGTGTGGTAGACACACCAGAAGGCTGT
>Ga0065711_1002031_pt1 | contig 37249 bp, 15 predicted proteins | sample Hoacrofraction12_FD_59098 | JGI IMG/M metagenome (GOLD analysis project Ga0065711, IMG submission 59098) | Hoatzin crop microbial communities from Cojedes, Venezuela - Epithelial fraction 12 v2 (version 2) | ecosystem: Host-associated > Birds > Digestive system > Esophagus > Crop | place...
GGGGGGGGGGGGGTCCCTGTGTCATTTGGTCACACAGCCTTTTATAAGGTGTTTAGGGACTTTGTTCCTTAGGCAATGGCATGTACCCCATGTTCACCCAGTCTCGTGCATGTGTTTTTNNTCAGCCCTTGCTCCGGCAGGTCAGGGAGGGGTTCGGTGTCTAGACACATTTTCCGCAACAACATACCCATCCTCTAACTCCCTTCGAAGCTGGTTTCAGGTGCCTGTTTATTCCTTGTCTGGTTTGTATTTGGTTGCAGTGAGCTGGGCTGCAAAGAAGCTTTGGCTGAGCTGCCAGGAGGTCCTGCAGCAAGCTTTTCAAAAAAGCTTTGAGGCTATTGTCTTAAGATATGGTCTCCAACATCTTATGGCTTCCCTAACAAATGGCCTACTGCATTATAAAGTTTTCCTTCCCCAAAGAGATAGATGAGGTTCAGAATCCTTTTAAAAAATCTGTCTAACAGCTCCTGTCTAAACTTTAATTTTCCTTCTTTTGGTAATGCCATCAAAAATAGAAACTAGTCTGGTTTATCATTACCTATAGAATTGTTATTGAAGTTAGATAGGAACTCAGGGTAAATCTGTAGAAGGATATACATTTTGTTGTAATTTGTGTTATATTGTATTCTTGTGGGGGTTTGAAATAAGAGGGTTTAAGTTGCACTGACTGAATGATGAATTACCAAAAAGACCCTAGTTAAAAAAAGTAAAATACACTGATAAAGCATAATCCACAGTGCTGTAATTATGTACCTCAAGTGTGCATTTTCTGATGCTTCTGTATCTTTTAATAAGTTTTGCTTAGCAATGCAATAAAATATGTCAAAGTTTCTTAGGAGATTAGGGTAATAGATCAGCTTTACAAAAGCATTTAATTTGTTAAAATACGGATCACAGGTTTTGGAGAGTCTTGCTTTAGAAAACTGATCATGTGCCAAGGCTGTGAATTTGTTTCCTGTGGCCTCGGCTGAGAGACAGTTCAGACGTGTGCAAGTGGCAGGCTTTATGATGCCTCAGCACAGTTCATCCTCTGTTCTGCTTGGGGCTTGATTTCAAGTTCAAGAACTTGCCCTTGGTCTCTGTCTGACCAACATGGCAGCTTTGCCTTGAGCCTGGTCTCCTGTCTCCAACCCGGCCCACAGACATTCCTTTCTGTCTTGAGCTTGAACCTGCCCTACACTACAGGTATGTAGGGTGAACACTGGACTCTTGGCTGCCCCCAGAGCTGCCCTGCTCACCTTGCTCAGCTACAGCAGGACTGCGCCCAGCTAGTCTAGTCCTTTCCCCACCTGCCCTTCTGTGACTGCCACCCCTCAGTCTCAGCTCGTAGATCTGCCTCGCTCTGCTGCTCCCTGGCATTGCTGTGGGGAAGCAGAAACAAGTATGCAAGTATGGAAAGAAAGAGTCTTATTTCTCAATTTTTCTCCACCCACTTATAAGAAACACAAACCCACATGCAGATAGACTATGCTTCTAGCAGCAAGATACATGAGGAGGAGAAGAAGGTACAGTTAGACATGTTATTATGTAAAGTACTGCTTCTATACCTGCATAGTGCTTTTCAACGCTTGAATATTAAGACAATTTACAAGTATTGATATCTGAACACTTTCTAAAATAAGACTTCATCGATTATGCAATTTAGCAAAAGAACTGTATTAATATTGCTTCTCCTTATTACTGTTTGCTTTCTAATATACATTCCACCTAAGAGTTGTACCCGTATGCATTGTTAGTATGCTTACATGTCTTTTGAAACAATAGTGCAAGCTGTGAAAACAAAAGTAGCATTAAATTCTAATCAGTCATGCAACTGTTGAACAATACAAAAAATACAGTGTATTGCTGAATTAGTTTCTTTTTTCCTCTCTGTTAGCAGGTTTTCTGTGTTCTGTTGAGTATTTTGTGAGATTTTTGCTTTTTTCTCACATAATTCTAGTTTGCTTAACTTAATTGTAAGCAGCTTTATTTTGAAAATAGAAATGTAAGAAATGTATTTTCAGGGTTTTCTGGTTATAGGGTAATCTTCACAGTAATTCCATCTTACTTAACAAACAAAACTGGTGTGCTTTCTGAAAAAAGTCATCAGCGAGTAGCTGGTTAGCTTCCACTACTGTCTTTCTATTTTACGTATAAAGAGTGAAGGATATGATATCTGTATTCTCAGACTTCCTGTGAAATGATCCTGAAGATTTACTAACTCTGAGGTTTGTTGTAGGCTTCTTTAAGTACAAAATCAAGAAAATAGGTAATTCTTATTTTTATGTTTAAATTTTAAATATTCTTATTAGTTCTAAATCCAAATGTATTTACTTAAAACTGATAATTGCATAATCAAAAATCTTAATTAAAGGAAGGAGCTATCCAAACCATCTGGCGTATAGTTACTATGAGTCTTATAGGAATAATTGACAAATAACACAATTCCATCTGTTGCTGTTTAAATCAGAAAATATAATATACATAACATTCAGAAATGCAATATCCCTTTGAATTTTCAGATAAAGATGTTATGATTCTTCTATGGAAAAATAAAAGAGATTCAAGCATTTAAATAACAAAGCTGAATAGGTGTACAATGTATTGGCATCAAAAACTTGCCCTCAAAAACTATTTCCTGTGCAAAATCACTGTTTCAACAAATTTGCAACAGTTTTCTCTGTTATTTAATTCTTGTCCTTCTATTTATAAACATGATTTGGAAATTTTGTGAGTACGTTACTGCTTAGTTGGAAAGACAACTGACAGAAAGGGATCCTGTCAAATGTTTGACTGATAGTGAAAAGCAGTGTGAGGTTAAGACACTCATTCTTCCATATCTCTTCCTTCAGAATGAAAGTTGCCTTTTTCTTTTATCTCCTTTCTTCAGCAGAAATTACAAAATGCAACATAAAACCTCATAGGCTGTGAAGACAGCATACAAAAATGCAAAGGAAAAAAAAATTAAATATATTTTATCAATGTACCATCTCCAGAATTTCTTTTTTTCTTCTTGATCTTTTCCTCTGGCTTTGTCTGAGGTCCAACAGTGGTAAAGCCCTAGTAGGAGTGTTTTGCTGCTGTTGCTTTCCTTTCTGCTTATTTTCAGAGCACTTAATCCTTCTCAGATTTCTTTGATGACAAAATATTTGCTTAGAATCATAAAATAACCTGAACCTTTTACTCCGAATGTCTTCCATTTAAGATTAAAGTGATAGTTTGTGTTTCTTGGAAATGAAGAGGCCTAGAACTTCATCTAGTCAAAGCAGTTGTCTGGTATCTGTATTCCAAGTAAAGAGGAAAAATAAATGAGTAACCTATTTACAGACTGATCAAGTCTGGTTAGTAGCCTGGAAATGCAAAACAGTAAAAGTATTTAAAAAGACAGGTAATGTGACTTTGACAGCTCCAAAATATTAATCTAGTGTAACAATATGTAAATCATAAAAGCAGTTTTTGAAAGAAAAAGTGATTTGTGACATACAGGACCAAAAATAGCTGCTTTTTGAGATAAGTAAAATAGTTTGGGACTTGCCTGTCTGAATGTCAGTGAAGCCATCTACTACTGAAATGTGTGAAAAATTATTAAAAACACTAAGGAAGACCAAGATCCATAGATGAAATACGAGGAGATGGCTTACTAGTTAGCATCAGATGGTAAAGTATTAGTTTGGAATGAGAATACTGGAAATATCTACAAGCATTCGTCTAGTTTTGTGTTAATATTTCAATTAGTCACCAAGGCACAAAAATTAGTAGTGTGGTTATGAAATCTGCTGATGACACTAAGTTGAGACACTTTATCACTACAGAGGAGAAACAGAATATCACAGAAGAGGAGCAACTGGAGAAACAGAGGATAAAAAACAGTTCTAAGAAATGCAAAGTTACAGTCTTAGGGTCTGTTAAAAGTACTGCAATTTGTTGCGCTCATTAATTGGAAATAATCGAGAAGGAAAGGATATGGATGTGCTTGTTGATGAAAGCAGATCATATAAGCAGAATACTCCAAGACAGATATTTTCATTAGGAATCGAGCAGTACTACTTTTTTATAAATGGAACAGCCAAGAACACATTTGAAATTCTGTATACAGCTTTCGTTCTCTGTGGTCATGAAGATGAACTGAATTGGAACAAGTGGACAAGAAAGACAGGCAGGATGACTAGGGAAATGGAAAACCTATCTTATAGATGGACACTACCAAAAAAAGAGAAGGCTAAGAAGAGACAAAATACTTGTCTATAACTAGCTATTTCCTTAATTGTGTAGTAATAAAACTTATGCCTTAAAAAACAGACTAGAAACCTTAGGGAGTGACTCTATGAAATGTTCTACTTCGAACATCATCTACTTGAAATAATATCTTAGGTACTCTACAGTCACTTTTTTTTCTATGCCACACATCTGGCAAAAAAGTCATATGTGATAATAATGTTGCTGAAATATACTATATATAGGTATTTTCTCTGTCTTTTAAGCTCTCTTGTTTTGAAAAGAAAAAAAGGTAAAACTGTCTGAATGCAAGCCTGGGCATATTATTTATCATTTGCTGTAACCAATGGGCAAAGATCGGTATTATGAGAAAGAAAAACTATCTTCACTAAAAACACTTTCTCTATCTGCCTCAGAACATCAATATAACATATGTAGGTGCAAGTCCTCTACATTTCAAGCATTTTATAGTTTCATTGTCCTTTTTTTTAAAGGCATTGGATAAAATGATTTTTTTTCTGAAGATACACAGTGTTAGGAATGTCACAAATCAAAACAAGGGCAGTCAATTGTTTTGAGTCAATTTCTTCGTCAGATGTTACTGTCTAATTAGTAGACTGACTCAAAATATTCACTGACTTCTGAAACCAGTTTTAAAGTGCTTTATATTTTCAGAACTGGAAAGTCTTATTCCAGAAATATTTTACTTATTTTCTTGCCAATCTTAAATTGTAAGTTTTGTTTAAATTAAAGAACAAGGATTTTTTTTAAGAAGTAATATATCAGTACTTGCTAATATTGTTAAGTTCAGGCCAAATCTGGGGCTCAGGGGAGTTCTTCTCCCCAGTCTGCTTGCTGCTGTTCCCCTTTGGATGTCCAGACAGAAACAAGTCTGAGCATGTAGTCCAAAAACTCCAGACACACACACACACAATGCACAGAGTCCAGCTACACAGACTGACACAAGCAGAGAGCAGTGTTCTTCCTGGCACCTGCATAAACCCCAGCAGCACTCACAAAGACATGAACAACACAGACAAATCCTGTTCCTTTTCTCCAGCTCACCAGGGCAGGAGTTCCCCAGCTAACACTCTCTCCGAGCCCAAACACTCTCTTGATCCCCTGACACATGCATGTCTGCAGGTCCCTCAAACCCTCACCAGTCTGTCCCAATCAAACCTACTCAGAGTCCTTGACCACTCCCTGGGCTCTGTTTGTCCAGCCTTCAGTCCTGACCTGTTTTATTTCAGATTTTGGTGGTCCCTAACTTGCTGGCCAGTTCAGCTTGAGGGTAAATAGCAAATCCCACATACAAACACATACATGCATGCACACACATGCACACATGCACAGAATAGAGCTGGTTGAACCTCTTTAAGTCTGTGCTTGTACCGTTTTCTTGAAAGACCGACTGTTAGTGACCTAAGATTTCTGGTCTTTGTTGCTTTCTCAGAAATCCACTCTTCGTTATATTTTGTGTGTCTATGGTTTTAATTTATTATTTATTCTCATTTTTGCCTTTGTTGTGAACAGCTGTTACCAAATACCCTTATAAATCATACTCTTACAAACATATTGCTAGATAAACATTTTAGCTTGAAACTACTCATCATAGTCAAATCAATTTCAGGATGATGTTAGAGACCAGTGTTATATAAGACTCTCATATGATGCAGTGACATGTTTTTGCCTGTTGAAAAAAGACGAAAACTGAAACCTGGAAGCCAAATGGCTACCAGGGAAGACAAGGTCATTTTCTGTATCTCTGAGGACTGCTTCAAGTCATGACTTCTTGTAAAAAAATAGACTCTTTCATAAAGAAACAGCTGGTTGTTAGAAATCCAGTTTAAAAGTATCACAAAATAATTAAAATATCAGACTGACCAGCAGATTTTGGACCTCTCGTGCTTGTTGGTAATTGTATGAGAGAGAAAAGACTGCACATATGATGATCATGCAGAAAAAGCTTGTAAGCGAATACTCTATTAAAATATTGATCTCCCTTTTTTTCCCAGAGAAAGACTTTGAACTCACTGCACAAAGAGAAACATCTGCTTTAGTCTAACAAAAACTTTGCTAAAGAATGTGCAAAATCAGTGGGTAGATGTATATCTTATGTTCTAGCAGGTGCTTACTCTTAACGGGCATTTATATATTAGCCTCCTCAGGTACTCTTACTACTAATGTGAAGAGAGATATTTTGTTACTTAATGGAAAAAGCAGGTCTACTTGCTTCAGTGTATCAATGACTAGATTTGTAAATTGTTTTGATAAAAGACCAGAAGACATTTAGCCAAGTTAATGTTTTCTTATGCATGTAAAACTGTTCTGTGTCCATGAATTTCCTATATATAGTCACATGTGAAATTTTGCAAGTCAGTCTGAAAGGATTTTCCTCAGAAGTTAGCAGGGACAGAATTTCACTCTGGAATAATCGTTTGTTTTAAAATGATCCTCAGACCTGAGATTTGATTATTTTTTTTCCTCCACTACCATAAGCTGGGCTTTTGTCTATCTACCTTTGCTGTTTTAAATCTGGCCAGTTATTGTGCACAGTCATATAAATGAAAACTATGTTGGGATTCATTAAGTCAACTAAGAGTGAATGTTCAATAGAAGAACTGAAAGACTTCACAAAAGTTAAATAACTGCAGAGTTTTCATGGTGACGTGATTTTAAACCATTGAATCAGGATCGAAGAAAACCTTCTGTTTGTGTTTTAACTGAGTTTATGTCAATTAGCATAATGATTTGGAACATAGTATAAATTAAATGAAAATAAATAACTTTTCAATTCAAATAAGCAATGATGCAACTGTCAATTAAGTAAAGCTTGGTAGACTTAACTTAGTTTTTCTCCTGTCTTTGACTTTGTCTTCTGCCCCTCCTAACACCTGCTGTTTCAGTCACAAACTTCATGTAACTCTCATTCCCTAAGCTCAGAAGCTCCCTTCTGTATTTATGCAGTTTCTTCATTCTTTTATCCAGTTTTGTCGTCCTTGTCCTATCTGCCTTGCTTCAGCCTTGTCTAGTCTTTGACATTATTGGTACTGAAGTAACTGAGCATCTGCTTTTAATGATCTGCAACATTGTTTCAAGTACAATCCTTTAAGTGATGATTTTCCTTGCCTGTCTTTTTAGTGTACTGCCATTTACTTACCTGATCTTGTTAATCGATATAAATACTTTGTGCTGTTGGTGGCATTAGTTGAGTCTCACAATTCCAATGACAACCCCACTTGAAGTTACTGGGATGTGCAGGCTTATACAAAATCTTCCCATCAAAGCAGCTGATTAGTGAGGAATTGCATAAAGACATCTCAACTTGTTCTGTGGAACAACTAGCGAAACAAAGAGTTTGAAGGCAAATAATTTATTCAAATGTGGTTTCAGTGGATTTGTCTGTTGATAGTGTTTGAAGTTATTTATTTAGAGGTAAAACACAAACCAACTCTTTCACAGCTGAAGATTACACATAAGCAACAAATACCAGTGAACAGACATGGAAGAGAAATATCACCTGATTACTCTAGGGTTTGGAAAACATTGATTGAAGCTTCCCTGTGGTTAGAATATCATAGAACTCTCCAATGAGCTTGACAATATCTAGTGAAAATGGACTTTATGCTGCTAAAAATGCTGTAAGAATACCAACAAAGGGTTTCAGGAGAAGAAAGCAAAACAAAACCTTTTGCATTCAACAGAGTTCTTAGAAAGAATCTACTTCCAAATTTTCGAAGTTTACATGAGCAGGAGAATCAGAACTTGAACCCTGATGAACTTAAATTATTCCAAAGGAAGCAAAAAAAAATTAGTAGGAGATAGAAGAATCAGGAAGACAAAAGAGTAACAAATAAAGAAGGAAAGAGATGGAATAAGTGGAAAGTGATGTACAGACTTCTGCAATGAGTGGGGAAAAAACTTCTGGCTGACAAAACATGCAGTTTTCAAAAGCTTTCAACACTGCCTCTTGTCTGCAAGTAGGGAGGTTAATCGGAGTTTTTTCCCCCTGATTCTAGTGAGAGTTGTTGACTATGTAACACTCGATATATTTGCATCTCTATATCTCAGTATGATCCTATTTTTTCAAAAATTATTCAGCAAACATAGATAGGATACTATGTAACATTAAAGTGCTGAGTTTTGTTTATGTTTACAGTACTATATTTGACATAGTAGTATCCTGAAAAACTTTACTGTATTTTAATATACCAAAGTATTCATTGGTACATGATGTTATATTCTTCAAGAGGACATAGAGGCAATATCAGATTTATAGTGAAATGTTTATGTTCAAAGTAAAAGTATGATCATTTATTGCAGTTTTGAACCCACAGTCTCATAGGCTTAGATTACACTACTTTTTAAACATTCTGAACTGCTGATAATGAAAGTTCTTTTATCAGCAGTGCTACTCAGGGTTCGCAGTGATAAATGAATGTGTGTTCCACACAGAATAAGATAATCTACAAAGTTCAAGGTCTTGAGTTTGAAAAGACTAAACCAAATCTAATTTTTCAGAAGAGAATGGATTATCTCTTAGTCTCAATGGTGTGGATGTTTTCCTGGTTGCGTTAATACTGAATTTTCTCAGACTGCTTTCTTTTTGCGCAAAAGTCTTTATTCTTGTTATCTTTTTCTACCATACATAATAGAAAGGATTCTTGGTCCATGACTTCAAGTCATGTAGCTGCTGCTAAAATACAGCAAATAAAGCAACACTAATTTAAAATAAGTCTGAAACAGAGATGAGAATTCAACACACTAGAGGAGATGTCTCCAGTTGTGGATCATTGCTACGACGGTTTCTTAGTTAGTTGGCAGGTAGTTTGGTTCCAACTACTTTAACCTTAAACTTTTATTCAGATAAAATCCTTTAATGCAATTTATTCTTACATGTGTTTCAGCTCCCATGTTGTTAGAATAAATCATATCTGCCCTCTCTCTCTCAAAAAATACATGCAATTGGGACAAGCTTTAACCTAATTAATGCTATAATAACTCTTTTTCTCCAAGCTACTAAGCAAAATAAATGAAACTAAAACCTCCAAACAAAACAAAAGAAAAGATCCAGTTTGACAAAACAGCTCCAAGTACTGCTACAATCAAAAGATATCCTGAAAATAGTGTAGGAAATCAAGTCATGGAGGGGGGGTTGTTTCTTTTGCCTGGACTGCTAGGCAGTTCATGAGATAATGCTTTAGTAATTTTCACTCAGACAGGAATCCAGACATTTATGTCTTCAGAAAAAAAAACCACAAACTTTTGAGAAACTGATCACATGAAGAAGCAGATAGAAATTGTATCCATCCTTGTATATTTCTGATCATGTCTCAGAACACATCATTCCTACCTAGTATTTCAATTCTAGAGTGGTTAATAAAAAAATAGCACACAAGACTACTCCATAATACAACCATCTACACCTACCTTTAAAAAATACCCACATCATCACAAACTCACGATTGTAGAAATACTTTAAACTCTGTTAGTCTGCCTCAGTGGTAGCATCCTTTTGAAACTGTTTCTGCGAGCACTTCATCTTTCATTTGAATTTACACAAGAACACCTTTTTATTTACAATATAACAGTAAAAGAATCAGGAACTAAAGTAAAGCACACCACAACAACAAAGTGAAGCCTGAAATGTGCAATGTGTGTGCCAGTAATGAGGAGAATACGGTCATTCAAGTCTCAGGATTTTGATATTGTCATGGTAGAAGCTGATGAAACCCTTCTGACTAATCTTTTAATCTTGAAGTTGTTGATAGTCCAGTCATCTGTTAAAGCGCATGTTTAAAACCTCTTTTCGTCTGCCCAGTGCTACAATGAATCTCACTAGGTTCTTTCAAAAGGAAATAAACTCTTTCAATGCTCCTTTCCTCACTTTTTCTGGCACACATAAAGAAAGTAAGTTTACACCTACAAGTTTACAACAGCAGTGCTGGATTTTCTTTGTGCTATTTTGAGCACAAACAGCTGTTTCTTCTCCATAGTCAATACAACATCCTTTATCACCAGATAATATGCATTTCAGTTTTTACTTCCAATAGTATGAGCTTCTCATGATTTATATCTACATATCACTATGAAATCTTAAATTTAAGGGAGGCTTCTCACCAGTGCCACTGAATGACTAAAACAGTATGGTAATAAGGTAACAATTAGCAGTGGAAAATTAAATAAGAACAATTAGTGCTGGGATTTTAACTCAATTAACTAAACATAATGTTATTTCTGATATAGGAGAGTAGTTCACTGAGAACTGTTTATCTTTTATTGGTTTAAAGTTTTAAGTGGTAAGTGCATTATTTTACCATTCACAGTATTAAGGCTGGAACTGAAAGTTCAAATCATTGTTAGCAAAATGCATTATTTTTTCTCTCAGTTATTTGCTGAAAATATGGAAAATATTTGTATCAGTCAAGGAAAGTAAAGAATGACATAGTATTAATACCATGCTGCTTATGGAGGGAAAAAGAAGTAAAGACATGCAGTTAGGAAATGGAAAATTGAACCTGGGTGCTAAGAAAATTCCAGCTTGGAAGATTTCTGTCTGAGAACATGTCTCCAGAGAAGCAGTAAAATCCAGTCAATTAAGGTATGTAAGACTAGAATCTCTAAGCAAAGTGCTCAAACATATGCTGGAGGAAACCTTAATGAAAGAAATATGACAAAGATCTGTTTTAGATGTTACTGAATTTACTCGTGTCACAAATGAATATTGGTACTGTCCCTCATTGCCAAATTCTGTATGGTAATTCAAGAAAGAATCAGGTGCAGTAGCTACATGGTAGATGGCAGAGCTGAGTGTGTAACTTGTTTCTCTGTTTAGCACACATAATGTCTAAGTAGCAGGCATTGTTATTGTTTTTTAAACAAATCGCAACATATATATTTCATAGTCACAGTTAGTTATCTGGATAAAATAAATTTGCAGATAAAATAGCTTGCCTTTTGCTGCTTAGCAGACACCCTTACCCCCTTCTAACGTGACAACACAGTCCTCTAACAAATTAAAACAAATCTCAAGTCCCAAAACATCCCCAAGTGGCACAGAGTGTCATCTCAGGCCATTTGGGCGGAGCACAGGAATGTTTTCAAAGCATGCAAGGAAACTATGGGGAAGGTTAAGGTCCACCTGGAATTAGTTCTGGCAAGGGATGTCAAAAACAACAACAAAAGCTTCTTCAAATACTTCAGCAGCAAACGGAAGACTAGGGATAATGTGGGGCCGCTGCTGAACGAGGTGGGTGTTCTGGTGACAGAGGATACAGAGAAGGCACAGATTACTGAATGCCTTCTTTGCTTCAGTCTTCACTGCTAAGGCTGGCCCTCAGGAATCTCAGGCCCTGGAGGTAAGAGAGGAAGCCTGCAGAAAGGATGATCTCCCTTGGTCGAGGAGGACTGCATGAGAGATCAATTAAGCTATCTGGACGTCCACAAAGCCTTGGGCCCTGATGGAATGCATTCACGAGTGCTGAGGGAGCTGGCGGATGTCATTGCTGAGCCACTTGCCATCATCTTTGAGAGGTCCTGGAGACAGGAGAGGTGCCTGAGGACTGGAGAAAGGCCAATGTCACTCCAGTCTTCAAAAAGGGCAAGAAGGAGGACCCAGGGAACTACAGGCCCGTCAGCCTCACCTCCATCCCAGGAAAGATGAGGGAACAACTAATACTGGATGCCATCATTAACCAATGGGAGGAAAAGAAGGTTATCGGGAGTAGTCAACATGGATTCACCAGAGGGGAAATCATACTTGACCAATCTGACAGCTTTCTACGAGGGCATAACTGGCTGGGTAGATGAGGGGAGAGCAGTGAATGATGTCTACCTCGATTCCAGCAAGGCTTCTGATACTGTCTCCCATAACATCCTCATTGGGAAGCCCAGGAAGTGTGGGCTGGATGAGTGGAGAGTGAGGTGGATTGAGAACTGACTGAATGGCAGAGCTCAGAGGGCTGTCATCAGTTTCAGAAAAGAGCATTCAGTTAAGAAGTTATCTGACAGCTAGGTGTATTCCCCCTTCACAGAGTTTAAAATGTTCAGTCTCTGAGCTATAAAGATGATATGAAAAATAAGGTGAGTCTTTTATGAGTCTATTTTTATTCCATTGTTAGCATTAACTTTTGCAGATAGAGTGACACTCTAATATTGTCACTCAAAACAGCATGGGTCCTAACAGTATATTCCACACAGCAATTTACGAGCATGTAGTTTACCATTCTAACATATTTTAAAGCCCTCAGTTATTGAACAGATAGCTGGGCTTGTTTAGCGTGAAGAAGAGAAGGCTGAGAGGGGACCTTATGAATGCTTATAAATATCTGAAGGGTGGGTGTCAGGAGGATGGGGCCAAGCTCTTTTCAGTGGTGCCCAGCAACCGGACAAGGGGCAATGGGCACAAACTGAGGCACAGGAAGTTCCATGTGAACATGAGGAAGAACTTCTTCCCTCTGAGGGTGACGGAGCCCTGGAACAGGCTGCCCAGGGAGGTGGTGGAGTCTCCTTCTCTGGAGATATTCAAAACCCACCTGGACAAGGTCCTGTGCAGCCTGCTCTAGGGGACCCTGCTTCAGTACTAGATGACCCACAGAGGTCCCTTCCAACCCCTACCATTCTGAGATTCTGTGATTCTGTGACCTTGTCATTTTACTGTAAATCCCCATGAAATGTCCATTTCACCAGCCTCACATTGTAATAGAAACACCAAATGAAGAAAAATTTTCAAAGAAAAATAATCTTTTAGAACCAGATAATGTCACTGAATTCCAGGGATGGAGGAAACCTTGTGCTCTGATCTGAATGATTCCAACATCACAGCCACAGTTTCTTATTAAGAGAATCTCTGCCATGGCATATGAAGCAGATGAGCATAAATTAAAGCAGTCCTGAATTTCTCTGATAATTCTGAATGGCAAAGTTCAGGTTTTGCATTTCCAATTAAAATAATCTGTGCATTAAGATTGGACACATGTTGCTATTTTTAATAGTAAGTCATTACCTATTAAGACTTCTCAGAAAACTTTGTGTATTTTCTGTCACTTGAAGCCTTTAAGACTTTCCTGAAGCTATGGAATGTCCTTGCTGAATGTATTTAATGAAGAAACTACTTGATGTTAATTTTGGCCTGTTATACATAAGACTGGATTATATGATCGTACTAGAAATTTTCATAGTAAATTTTATTATTTTAACTATTTTAATTAACAGTTAAGGAAATTGCGTAGATGACTGAGCTCTTGGAAATATATAACAGTGCTTATCTAGAGTTATTTAGATTCTCCAGCTGTTGTAAACTTTATTTTGCAACAAAGTTATCTGTCCCTCTGCATGGTCCAGTGTAACATTTGTCACTCTTTTCCACCATAGCTTTCCAGTAACTCCCAATCGATTTTTTCTCCTCCAACGTTTCATGATCATCCAACAATTTTCAATAGTTCCTTACTGAAATGAATGAGCTACTGCTGAATTTAGGTGTCAATTTTAGACCAAAGTAATGTGGGTCAGATTTATGCAGTTAATTTTTTTATAGCTCAGTTTAGAACCTAACCGTTGTAACAGTATTTGAAGTTAGAGCAAGAGAGAAGACATAATCTGAAGCCATTTTCCCTAGCCCTAATTTTCAGTAATAGTCTTGCTTAAACATTCTTGCTCTCTAACGAACTAATAAATGCCCAAATCAGTCATGAGGCCTGATTAGCCCAGCTCTTTTCTAGTAGAATGAAACAGTAAGAGTCTCTCAGCTTTTCTTCCTGTTCAGAGATGTCATTATTCTTAACTCAATTATTAGAATGTCTAAAAAATGTAATTGCTAGACAAGTCAATAACAATGACAACAATAATAATAACCACCACAAAAAATATAGCAACAATAACGTATATATTTTCCAGCACTATAGTGTGATAGTAATTTGAAAGTAATACTTGGTTCAACAGAAGTTGTGTAAAGTCTTATAAACACCTTTGGCTTCAATATTTATTGTTCTAAAATACGATTATATCCTCACAAATAAGAAAAACCCTGAAATTATCATAATAAATTCTGCCACTTACATGAACAGAATGCTAAAACCTCTAGACTAGTTCAAAGTAAAACAAAGCATAAATTCATTCCTTTTGTGGTTTGGCTGTGCTTTTGGTATTTCTAAAGAGAAAAATCTGTGCACCAACCACCAATTTATTGGAGCATTGCTAATTTGCCTATTTAATTTTCAGCTGTACTAATTGCCTTTGCAAATGCCAAGTTTGTTTATTAGTCATTTCTTATTTTCCTGAAGGAAAAGTCTATTTACAAAGAAGCATTCTATATAACAGAAAAGTCATTATCCTGGGACCTAAGGAAAAAAATAAACCAACATTTAAAATATATCATTGCAAGGTACAACTCTTTTTTCTTATATGATGAAGTTTTACAATTAAGTTAGCAGATGCCTCCAGGCATTTTGAACTGAGGCATTATTTCTATTAAGTTTTTCATTTGTTTTAAGTATAATAACTTTGAAAGTTTGGATTGCTCTGCAAGCAGTACATGAATATTTTCCTTTCTGTTTTTTTTTACATGGATATGTCACATATAGTGGTACAACTCCAGACATAAAGTATTATGAAGTTTAATTCATGTATGCCTATTTCATTTGAAAATAAATAGTATAATCACTAAGATGCCTCAGTCATGAAAAGAATTTCCGTAACTGGCCTCTGTGGTTAAACGGGTTTCCTTTAGTTATCTGCCTTCTAAAATATCCAACCATAACAAAGTTAGTTTTACCATGCTTAGAACAGAAATGGTTTAACGTTTAAGGTTTCATTTTATCTGTGATAAGATGACAGAAACTGCTAAATCTAATACTGCTGTTATTATACTAAAGTCTGAGATGTAAATAGAAACTACTATGGAAGTAGGGGAGTAAAACATTTAATGGAAAATATTTTTCTTTCTAATTAAATTTGAATAAGTGCAATAATAATATTTTAGGTGAATATACAGGACTTTATCCTACACCATACTTTTCGATGGAAAACTTGAAAATTCACTTTCTTCCTCCCTTTGAGAACTGCTCAATTATCACATTTGTCTCTTTCTTGTAATAAGTTCTACCTATGTATGCAGCCTGAAAAGAGCAACTGTTCTGATGAATCAATGCAAATACACAGAATTATCTTTATCCTCTGGTCAATAAATTGTCTGACCAACTCTTATATGTGCAAAAATATTAGCTGAGTTAGAGAAGATATTTTTTTATTTCGCTAGGTAAGATATCTGTGTTTCAAGAACTGAAGCTCATGACTACTATTCCACATGATACTTAGATGTGGTTGGCTGTGTTTCTGTGTATGAAACTGTGCATTATATGAAATATTTCAAATATTTGAAATTATTGCATTATCCTTGAGAATGTAAAGGTTGAGGTCATTTCAATATTTACAAAATTCACCTATGGAAACAAATTGTATACAAATACTTATTATTGGTCTACTGACTACTCTAATAATTTAATAGTGTCTTAAAAAGAGCATAAATTGCTTATTCTGAGTGCTTGATGAATGATAATGTTAGCATTCAGATATGGGACACATAAACACTGAGAACACTGTACACATGAACAATAAAATAAAACTGATATATTGATGAACAATAAAATAAAACTGATATATTGATAACACCAACAAACAGTAAATAAGGCAAAAATATAGTAATTTATATGATTTTATTTTTGTTTAATTCCTGCTAAGCGTAAATATTTTTATGCTTACTTTAAATTGTATTGTTAGCAAAACTCAGAGAGGCCTATTTTTCATTTTAATGTTGTCTATTTAATAACACGCCTTTAGTTACAAATGTGGCAATTAACCTGAATAGGACAGTATGGTTTAATAATTACAAAATAAAAATAATGATATGTGTGAACAGAGTCACTTTATTAAAGTCATATTTTTGGTTCTTCATAAGGTAGATAGGTATCAAAAATAGTAAGATATTTATATTATGGGGTTTTGATTCAAAGCTAACATACAATTCAAAAAAACCCCCTCAAATCTATCATGTCAAATTGCCATAATATATCAGCTCTGAGACCATGTCATGCATACTAAATGAATCTCATACCTCAGTATTTCCCCATGTGTCTGCTCCGATTCTTAGATGAACCTCCAAGAATGATGTGTTGGAATAACTAATAAAATGTAAGAATAATTAGTATTCTGGAATGCTTCAGTCTATACAAATCCTTCCTGAGATGATTTAAAAAGGGGCTAATATTCTGAGAAGTAATGCTCTGTACACTTTTTATACATCACTCTTGAGCATCTTTACTGAATCACAAAACAGTAGGGGTTGGAAGTGACCTCTGGGGATCATACAGACCAACTCCACCCTGCCAAAGCAGGGTCACCTACAGCAGGTTGCACAGGACCTCGTCCAGGTGTGTTTTGCATGTCTCCAGAGAAGCAGACCCAAAAACCTCTGGGCAGCCTATTCCAGTGCGCTGTCATCCTCAAAGTGAAGGACTTCTTCCTCATGTTCAGATGGAACTTTCTAAGCTTCAGTTTGTGCCCGTTGCCCCTTGTCCTGTCGCTGGGCACCACTGAAGAGTCTGGCCCTGTCCTCTTGACACCCACCCTTAAGATATTTATAGGCATTTATAAGGTCCCCTCTCAGCCTTCTCTTCTTCAGGCTAAACAACTCAGCTCCCTCAGCCTTTCCTCCTAGGAGACATGTTCCAGTCCCCTAATCGTCTTCGTAGCTCTCCGCTGGACTCTCTCCACTAGTTCATCTTACACAGGATCAAAGAATCACAGAATCACAGAATGGTAGGGATTGGAAGGGACCTGTGTGGGTCATCTAGTCCAACCCCCCTGCCGAAGCAGGGTCACTTACAGCAGGCTGCACAGGACCTCCTCCAGGTGGGTTTTGAATATCTCCAGAGAAGGAGAATCCACAACCCCTCTGGGCAGACTGTTCCAGGGCTCCATCACCCTCAGAGGGAAGAAGTTCTTCCTCATGTTCTGATGGAATTTCCTATGCTTCAGTTTATGCCCATTGCCCCTTGTCCGGTTGCTGGGCACCACTGAAAATACTCTGGCCCCATCCTACTGATACCCACCCTTGAGGCATTTACTAGCATTTATTAGGTCCCCTCGCAGCCTTCTCTTCTTCAGGCTAAACAAGCCCAGCTCCCTCAGCCTTTCCTCGTAAGAGAGATGCTCCAGTCCCCTCATCATCTTTCTAGCCCTCTGCTGGACTTGCTCAAATAGCTCCTCATTATTCTTGAACTGGGGAGCTCGCTTCCATCTGAGTTTGGCTAGAAGTTCCTTGCTCATGCGTGCGGGTCTCCTGCCTTCTTTTCTAGATTTCTTTCTCAGCGGAATGCACTTATCCTGAGCATGGAGGAAGTGACATTTAAACAGCGCCAAGACTGGTGTGGGTGTTTACTAGAGGCCACCTGTAGTGGTCACACCTTGACCATACCTGTTCAGCCTGAAGAAGAGAAGGCTGCACAGAGACCTTATAGCAGCCTTTCAGTACCTGAAGGGGGCCTATAGGAAAGATGGGGAAAAGATTTTCAGCAGGGCTTGTTGTAACAGGATAAGGAGTAATGACTTTAAACTAAGTAAGGGAAGATTTAGACTAGACATAAGGAAGACATTTTTTACCACGAGGGTGGTGAGACACTGGAGCAGATTGCCCAGAGACGTAGTGAAGGCCCAGTCCCTGGAAACATTCAAGGCCAGGTTGGACAGGACTCTGAGCAACCTGGTCTAGTTGAAGATGTCCATGCTCACAGCGGAGGCCTTGGGCTCGATGACCTCTAAAGGTCTCTTTCAACCCAAGGCATTCTATGATTCCATGATTCTATGCTATTCTATGCTGCTAATGCCCTCTGATCAAAGGCATCACTCTTCCGATATGTTAGGTGCTTTGAACTGTAAAAAAACTCATGAAAAGCATGTCTGAGGAACACTCAATTTAAATACCACTGCTCAGTGTTAGATACCAGTCCACTCCTGAAATGGTTAGAAGAGAAACAGAAACCAATGACTGCAGCTGGCTGCACAGCAAGATCCTTCTCCCAGAATGCTTTTCGTCTGTTGGAAAATAGACATCTAATCACACAGTTATGATTAGCATCTTTCTAACACAATCTTTAGGAACTGTCAGTTTCTCCAAAACAGTTGTGACTTTATTGTTTCGAAAAACAAAGAAAGATAAGGGGCTTAGCTTTAACACCTTAACCTATTTGTGAAGGACTTTTCTTTGAATTATATTCTCTTTTCTATCTGAAGAGATTCTAATAAATCCCTTCCAACTTCCAAGAGAGCACCCTACTTGTCAAGATACATATATTGATCTAGGTGATGTCATACTTTTCTGCCCACGTTGAGTCTAAGCTGCAGCCCAGACAAAAGCACCTATTCTGAAAAAATAATTTTATGTAATGTCACATAGCTAATATGTCATTACGACATATATTTTAAAAGACAATGTGGTCATAAATTTTTAGTTTAGATTTCGATTCTGATGAAAACTAGTGTCATGCATGTACAGTTAAAAATAAAATATAAAAATATTTTCATATACTAATCAGATTTAAAAATCTGATTCTAACTGTTAATTCTTCCTGTTAAACATTTACAAGCAAATTATGTGGAGAATGCTAGTAGCAAGTAGAACAATCTCTTAAAATTTTAAATATTTTTAATAGTTTAAGAGTTCTGTGAAGGAGAAATGTAAGCACAGTGTGGATATGACAGAGAAGAAAGGGGAAAAATATCTGCTGCATTGTGAGAGCTTTTTTCCACAAGCCTTATTAGTAGATGAGGCAGAAAAGGGGGACTGTCTCTTCCAAGTTTGCTAGTAACTCTATGCATTACAGAGACAGATGTGGAAAACACTGAGTTTTTTCACTACACATGCTGTTTCTGCAAACTCTTCCATATCACTGCTATAGTATGACTGCTTTTTATATGTAGCAGCAGATGATTAAGATATCTGATACCCAGCAGGTTGTTCTGACATGTGGGTGTAAGAGAACATTCACATACAAAGGTTAAACTACTCATTCTGTCACTGATGCTGCTGTGGTTGCCGATTTTCATGCCTTGTCTGAAGATGAACATCATAGCAAGGTTATAATTGGATACAGTCTATCTTTCCAAAAGACAAACATATACAAGCAGGACTGTAAGCACTGCGTTTCGTATCAGCTCTTTAATGATGAACAAGCACTTTTATAAGCACCTGCAGGCTCACTGCTAGTTTTCTTCCCTATGACAACACAGAGTAAAATAGACTCTAATTTAGGCAGGACTCTGAGTCATTGTACACCTTGCATAAACTGCATTTCATTCCATAATACCCAGTAATAAAACAGATGAATCATGTACAAAGACTTCCGCCACTGCAGTATCTCATTCGAAAAGTGCTTTTAAAATACTGCTAGGTTTCTCCATTATTTCTTAACTTCAAGAACCTACCACTACAGGATTTTCACGGTTCTAGTTCTGTGAAGATACCTATTTTAACCACTTGAAGGAAGTATGACTAAATTGCTGAGAGCAGTTTTCTTCCTAAGACAGAAAAACCTTATTTAAAAAGGAAAAAATTCTCACAAATTTGGACCTTTGGAAAAAAAATTCTAAAAGTTCCAAATGAACAAAATGTTGTCCAGAAGGAGTAAAGTCCAAAACACACTTTCAGCTTGGATGCTTATAACAACTGATGCTTAACAGTGTCTAACAATTCTAACAAATGTGTCTAATAAATAGGAAGTCAAGCAAAAATGCCAAGAGGTCTACGTGGATGAAGAAGGATCTCCTCACCAAATTCAAACAGTAAAAAGAAGGATACAGGAACAGGAAGCAAGCAGGGAGTTCTAACCTGGGAGGAATGCAGAAACATTGTCTGAGAATCCAGAGATAAAGTTAAGAAAGCTAAAACCCAAACAGAACTGAATCTGGCCGGGGTTGTCAAAGAAGACAAGAGGGGCTTCTATAAGTACATAGATAACAGAAGGAAGACTACAGAAAATGTGAGTCCACTGCTTAACAAGCATGGGACCTGGAAAATCAAGAGGTACTGACTGCCTTCTTTGCCTTAGTCTTCACTAGCAAGATTGACCTTCAGGAAGCCCAGAGACCAGGGGAAAGGCTGGAGCAAGGAAGATACACCCTTGGTGGAAGAGCATCAGGAAAAGGGAATACTTCAGCAAAATGGGTGTACATAAGTCCATGGACCGTGACAGGATGCACCCTCAAGTGTGGAGGGAGCTGGCAGATGTCATTGCAAGGCCTCTCTCTATAATCTTTGATCGATCACAGTGACTGGGAGAAGTGCTAGAAAACTGAAAGAGAGCAAATGTCACTCCTATCTTCCAGAAGGATGAGGAGGACACAGAAAACTAGAGTACAGACAATCTCACCTCAAACCCTGGGAAAGTGATGATGTAGCTAACACTGGAAAGCATTTCTGGGACCATTAAGGGTGAGAAAATAATCAGGAGTAGTTAGCTTCACCAAACAGAAATCTGCTTGACCAACCTGACTGCTAAACTGCTATGATGAAATGACTGGCCTGGTAGATGAGAGGAGAGCAGTAGATATATAGCAGGTTGCGTACCTGGGCTTCAATAAGACCTTTGACAATGTCTCCTATAACATCCTCACAGAGAAGCTGTTGATGTACAAGCTGGACAAACAGACAGTGAGGTGAATTGAAGCCTGGTGGAATGGCCAAGTCCAGAGTGTGGTGATTTGCAGCACAAAGTCTAATTGGAGGCTGGTAGCTAGTGATGTTCCCCAGGGATCAATACTGGGTCCAGATTTGTTTACCATCTTTATGATGAGGGGCTGAGCATACCCTCAGCAAGTTTGCAGACACTATCAAACTGGAAGGAGTGGCTCATACATTACAGGATTCTGCTGCTATCCAGAAGCACCTTGACAGGCTGAAGAAATGAGCCGACAGGACCTCATGAAGTCCAGCAACGGGAAGTACAAAGTCCTGCACCTGGGGAGGAGCACCCCTGTGCACCAATTTATCCTGAGGGCGATCCAGCTGGAATGCAGCTTGGCAGAAAAGGACCTGGGGATACTGGTAGACAGTAGGTTGAACGTAAGCCAGTAATGCACCCTTGCTGCAAAGAAGGCTAATAGTATCCTGGGCTGCATTAGTAGGAGTGTTCCCAGCAGTTCACTGATCCTTACCCTCTATTCAACACTGGTGAGGCTACACCTGGAGTAATATGTCCAATTCTGGACTCCTCAGTACAGAAGAGATGTGAACATACTGGAAAGAGTCCAAAAAAGAACCACGAAAATTATTAAGGGACTGGAGCAGCTCTCTTGTAAGCAAAGGTTGAAAGACCCGGGACTGTTTAGCCTGAAGAAAAGAAGGCTCAGGGGTGATCTTATCACTGTGTATAAATACCTGAAGGGAGGATGCAAAGAAGACAGAGCCATAATCTTTTCAGTGGTGCCCAGTGACAGGACAAGAGGCAATGGACACAAACTGCTGTAGAGTAGGTTCCAACCGAACAGTGAGAAACACTTTTTTACTGTGAGGGTGACTGAATACTGGCATAGGTTGCCCAGGAAAGTTGTGGAGTCTCCCCCCTGGAGACATTCAAATGTTGTCTGGACATGGCTCAAGGTAGCTTTCTGTAGGTGGCCCTTCTTGAGCAGGGTGGTTGGACCAGATAATCTGTGAAGAACCCTGTGATTCTGTGATGATTTATGGTGTCTAACAATTTAGGGTTGTGGATCTTCACATATCTTCTCACCCACCCTCAAATTTATACTTTAAGTGAAGGAAAACTGGATATAAATCTACACTGATAGCTTTATTCATATATCATTATATTGATTATCATGTCATAATGGGTGAGAATTGAACAGATAAGGTTGTTCCAGGGAGGCCTTCTGCATTTAATATACACTCTGAAATGGCCAGAGAAATAGTACGGAAGAAAGCAATAATTCACTAATGCCTAGATCAAACAGTCCAAAGAGGTCTAAAACTTTATTTCCTATATGTATTTTCAATAGAAAAAAGAAAAAGAAAATCTCAATTTAACCAAGTACTACAATAGTTAAATCCCACTTATTTCAGTGTGTAAGGTTGGAAATGTAAATATATGTTCAATATATTGTTATGGATTTGTGTAGCAAGGTTTTGATGGCAGGGAGGCTATAGGGGTGGCTTCTGTGAGAAGCTGCAAGAAGCTTCCCCAGTGTTTGATAAATCCATTGCTAGCTGGCTCTAAGACGGACCCGCCGCTGGCCAAGGCCAAGGCAATCAGCAACACTGGTAGCACCTCTGTGATAACATAGTTAAGAAGGGGAAGAAAAAAACTGCTATGAGATGGCAATTGAGAGAGAGGAGTGAGATGACATGAAAGAAACAACTCTGCAGACACCAAGGTCAGCGAAGAAGAAGGGAGGAGGAGGTACTCGAGATGCCAGAGCAGAGAATCTTCCCTTGCAGCTTGTGCTGAAGACCATGGTGAGGCAGGTTGTCCCCCTGCAGTCCATGGAGGTCCATGGTGAAGCAGAGATCCACCTGCAGCCCATGGAAGGGACTCCACGCCAGAGCAGGTGAATTCCTGAAGGAGACTGTGACCCCATGGGGAGACCACGCTGGAGCAGTCTCCTGCCAGGACCTGTGGACCCATGGAGAGAGGAGCCCATGCCAGAGCAGGTTTACTGGCAGGGCTTGTGACCTTGTGGGAAGGACCACGCTGGGGCAGTTCATGAAGATCTGCAGCCCATGGGAAGGACTCACATTGGAGAATTTTGTAGAGAACTGTCTCCCATGAGAGGGACCTCACGCTGGAGCAGGGGAAGAGTGTGAGAAGTCCTCCCCCTGAGGAGGAAGGAGTGTCAGAGACAACATGTGATGAACTGACCATAAATCTTGTTCCCCATCCCCCTGTGCTTCTAGGAGAGGGAGGATGTAAAGAAACAGGATGGAATTTGAGCCTGGTTAGAAGGGACGGGTGGGGAAAAGGTATTTTTAAGATCTGGTTTTATTTCTCATTATCCTACTCTGATCTGATTGGTGATAAATTAAACTTCCTTTTCTCCCCAGGTTCAGTCTGTTTTGTCCGTGACAGTAATTGGTGAGTGATCTCTCCCTGTCCTTGTCTCGACCCTCGAGCCTTTCATCATATTTCCTCTCCCCTGTCCAGCTGAGGAGGTGGAGTGATCGAGAGGTTTTTGAGAGCACCTGGCATTTATCCAGGCCAAACCAAAACATATATTTCAATTATTTGACAAGAAGCAATCTTATCTCGTATAAGAAACGTGAGAGTTGCAGGGAGAGATTGCTCATATATTCAAACAGGTCTATGATATAGATGTGGGGAAATCAAACCACCCACAATTTGATGAGGTACTCAGGCTTTGTAAAAACGTCAGTGAATTTCTTCCTGTCTATATAGCATGCAGCTGAACAACCGACCAAATCTTCTCAAACTGCTTTTATTTTCAATAAAGATAGTACAGAACTTAAGAATGGAATTTGCACTTACAGTAAATCTGGCATTAGTATCTTCTATTGATCCGTTAGATTTCGCTAATATTATAGGTGCAGGATTTAATATCAGAGTGTGAAAAACGTTGTTGAAATTTTAATGCTGTTATCTATTTATTAGCATCAATCAAATTAAATCGTATGCATGAGTATTTTTAGATGTTTATGAAAAACAAATATTCCAATGCAAATTACTTTTAACTTAAAAGCTAAATACTAAGTGCAATTACAACCCTTTCACATTATATTTGTATTGGACGTAAAGTGTAAAATGTCATCCTTACTGTATACAGCTAGAGTCTTGTATAAATAAGACATAGTTAAAGATCATAAAGAGATGAATGAAAATCACAGCAATTCTAATTAGGATACCATGGAATCAACTTTGACAAAAGCACAAGATAGGGCCCAAGACACAGCCTTTTATTCTAAATTCCTTTGCCCTTTTTCCCCTTTTGCACACAGGAAGTTTATATCAGCTGTGAGAGAGGAGGCAAAAGAAAGGATATATTCCCCATGTTACTTTCGGTTTCCCAGTGTCGTGGTTTAATCCGGCAGCTGGCAACTAGGACCCGACAACTGCTCGTTCACCCCTCCCCTTTCCCCGCAGTGGAATGAGGAGGAAAAATGGACAAAAAGTAAAACTTGTGTGTTGAGATAAAGACAGTTTAATAAGACAACAAAGGAAGTACTAATAACACTAATAATACTGATAAAAAACCCGTGGGTTTCCCAGACTTCATGAATTTTGCGGATTTTGCCAAACTCATGAATTCTGCATAACTCCTAAAACAGACTGAATTCCTGGAAAAGTTTGAACTCCTAGATAAGAGAAGATTTGAACTCATGGAAAACAGAAATATTCCTTGCCACCAGCCAACCCCCATTCATAAACTGAGCATGACATCTATGGTATGGCAATATTGCCATTGGCTGGCTTGAGCTAGCTGCCTGGCTATGCTCCCTCCCAGCTCCTGCACACCTGCTCATTAGCTGAATATGGGAGACTGGGAAAGTCCTTGATTTCTTAGAAACAACTGGAAACATCAGTGTTATCAACATTCTCGTTGTATTAAATCCACATCACCACAGCTACCGGCAAGAAAATTAACCCTATCCCAGCCGAAATCAGGACACCCAGAAATGCTGATTTTCCTAGAGCAATTAATAATTTGTCTTTGAAGCTACAGTATTGTCTCCTTTCTGTATGCACGTTCTAAATACCTAGAAATAATTTTGCCCAGCCCTACAACAAACATTCAATATGTTCTGTCAAGATTTTCGCTGATTCAGACATTTTTAATTTTGTTTTAGGACTGAAGGATTTATTTTTGAATTAATACTTTTACAGGTCAAATTTATCCTGTGTCGTAATCTGAGGTCAGAACATGTTCAATTTCATTTCAAAATCGTTATTTATTTCCTCACTGGGCTTATTTTTACCTTCATTCTTTCTTGTATGTGTGTGTACTTCTCTACCTTTAGGAAAATCGCTGTAACAAGTCTGTAAAGTGTTATCCACAGTCTCTATTATTCCTTTATTTAAAGAGAATATTTCTAACAGCTACCGTGGTACTTGTGTTAGTGCTCTTTGTTATACAGTTGAATGGACACCAACAAGGTCTGGCTTACTCTCACTTTTCTACATGCTTTTGTTCACAGGAAAATTATAAAGCTTGAATCTCAGGTAATTTTTGTATTTGATCAGGAACTGCCAAAGAATAGCTGAATTGTTCCCTGACTTTCCTGTCTTTCAAGCTGTTAAACACCTACAGACATATCATCAAAACAGATACAAAACCTGTCAGCTACATTAATGATCAGTCACTGTAAAAACAGATTGTGTAGGTAAACAATGCTTTGGTCATGTTGCTTGTCATTATCCAAAAACAGTTGACGGAGCAATTGAACCACACAGATACGTGCCAGATGCAGAATATTTTTGAACCATAAGTGGTCTTCACATAAAAATATCAATATTGCATCTTAGAGAAAAGAAAGGTAAAATTTACCTCTTAATAAATGTGACAAGAAACTCAATGGTGTCAGTAAAAATGTGGACTTTATTAACTTTTTTTTTCCCCACAGCTTTAGAAGGGAAATGCTAAAAAACAGATTCTTACATGGTCAAAAGTATAATAATTCGCTTTCTTGATCAGACTTTCTTTTCTTGACACTTAAGTGCTGTATGGGTGAAACCTTCACGTACTCCTCTCTTTTTAGTAAATTTATCAGCTTACATCTTTCTCCTGCTGGAGATTTCTCTTGGTGCTCATGTCTCAACATCTTGGAAATCTTGAGATTCTTGGGAAAATAATGTGAAAACATACATTAGTGTTTCTACTTCAGTTTTGAATTTAAAATATAAAATCTTTGAATTTTACAGTATGTAACTACCCAATAAAATCATTATCTAGTAATGATAGAATTTTATAACTAAGTTTGATTTCAGTGAAATATTTTTACCTTAAAAGTATCCATGTACAAAGAATGAAATGACTAACCCATGATCTTTACAGGTCAGGTATTAAACAGGGCAAAATCTTTTGCTCCCACTAGATCATAGAAAAATCACTGTGAACTGATAAGATTTTTTTCTTTTAAGAATAGTTATTTAGAACATTTGGATGCTTACCTTCTTCAGTGACCTTTTAAACTTAAAAATGAAAAACTTAAAACTTCTTTTCAGCTGCTGCTTAACCTGGAGGTGTGTAAACCAACCAGAAAGTTTTATCAATATTTTCCTAAGTTCTGAACTGGTTTGGTTTCATTCACAGATGGTTGGCATTTTCTCAAATTATCAGAAAGGGAGAGAGTTTTATTTTTTTAAACTCTGTTATAGTTTGGCTGCAGCCGGCAACAAAAGTACCATGCCGCCGCCCCTCCCCCCACCGGGGTGCAGAGGAGAAGGGAAAGAATCAGGCAGAAACTGGTGGGTCGGGATAAGGGCAGTTTAACAGAACAGCAAACAAAGGGAACAGGAACAACAACAATACAGATAAGGGGAAAACACAACACAAATCGCACGACCCACAGAGTCGTCCTCCACGACCGCGACCGCGAGCTCCCGAGCCGTGAGAGTTCCCGCCTCCCAGCTTCCCCCCACCGGAACCCACCATGACGGCACATGGTATGGAACACCCGGCTCTGTTTGGCCAGGTTGGGGTTGGGTCAGCCCACCCAGCTGTGCCCCTTCCTGGATTCTGGTGAAAATTAACCCTGTCCTCGCCAAACCAGGACAACTCATGCAATACATTCATAGAGCAAAAAATGAAATCATAACTGCCATTTGAAATTATGAAATCATAATCTGCATAAGTGATCCAGTCCCTTTTTAAAAATGTCATTGATTAAAAATTCCCCCTAACCTGACATGTGGTTAAAGCACTAACTTTTCCCACTCTTCCAAGGCCAATTAACCCCAAATAATTTATATAACTTCTTAGCAGATACAGCTGAATATTGCCCCCACATTCTGTCCAACAAGTTCTATGGGCACTTGCTTGGGGCACTCTGTATTACAATAAAAAATGTGGCGTTGAGTCCTTGCAGGTAAAAATGAAATTCCATAGGTGTCTTCTACTTCTTGAACAAATATTCCCTGTCCCTCATTATCCTGGAAATCAAACAAACAAATAAACAAAGATTGTCATCATTACTGTGAAATTAAAGCACCTCCTTACTGCCATTGTGAAAAATAGGGTAGAGATTTTGGCTGTCAGAACAGTTGCTTCTGATTGCAGATCGCATGTGAACAGTTTTTCTTGCAGTTTCTCATTCACAAGGAAAAAAGCAATTTCAGTCAAATCTTTTTCATAATCATTTTCTATTTACTAGGTGTCAGCACATGACCATTCAACGTAATGGCTGTTTTAGGTGCTATTCCAAGATTCTTATTCCTCGTCACACATCAGAAGTTAAACTGGGGTGTCTCATTTTGGTCTGCAAGGGTTTGTCACCAAGGGCCAATAACTGCAGCATCTGAATGAACAGCGGCTTCCTGAGGATTTGTTCATTCACAGCAGTGGGTAACATATTCGACTCCCTTCTATCTGTCAGTCTTCTTTTGACATAGCATTTTGATACAAGTCCAACACTAAAACCTGAAATAAATTCTGCTGCTTATAATTTTTGTCTTCTATAAAGAGAGAGGGTGGTGGTGGGGTGGTTATTATTATGAGGTGAGGGTTTTTTTTCATAAACTGGTCTGGTTTTAAAGAGAAGAAACACAAATAACAAGTTCTGGTACAAGTATGACATTGTTTCAGACCCTTTGACAATTTAAAGTGTCTCCTTGGTGTTATTTTATTAACAGCAGCTATCCTCTTACAGTCTGTTGTAGTCTCATAGCCCTCAAGTGCCATCACAGGTCTATTTATTATTCTTGTGTATTTCCCCTGCTGTCATGTCTTTTGCATTTCCTGACCCATTTGCATCTTCTTTTCTCTTTGTTTCGCTCTTTATCATTCTTCACCTTCCAGGTCTCTCCTGTTGTATGATCTAGCATCTACCTTTTTTAATTTCTGAAGTTTAGCTGTAGCTCATTTCTTTACTGTGTTGTCCTGAGACTTTTTTTTGTTTAATTTAAGCCTTTTCTTCTAACACCTTCTCCACAAGAAGTTTTTATTTTCCTTTCCATTCTTTGGTCATTTGATCTCAAGCCAGCCTGGCATTATGAATGTTCTACTGATTGCATGACTACTGCTTTTGAAAACTTTTAAAATGCTATTGGTATTGTCTTATCCATTCAGCATAATTACAGTTCGGTGTCCTCTTTTCCTGTGCCATTCACAAATTAAGTACTTTCAAAATACAAATGCAGTTGTACTTCTACTTCCAAACTCATTTCAGAGGAAAAAACTCCAAACATCAAACATGAAGAAAGCAACAAATATTATGATATTTGATTTGAAATAATAAAACGAATCTGACCTTTGCAGATACAAAGTTTCTGTTTAATTTAAGAGTAAACATTGTTAATATGGTGATCTGTATTTTTACTAGCAACCATATACATATTTACGATTTAAACATTAGTACCTTTAAAGAACTTTATAAGAAATATTTCAAATTTTCTAAAACTTTTGTTTAAAAACTTTTAAAGATTATCTTTTCTCTGTCTGTAGAATTGCTGTCTTTAAATCTTAGACAGCTGTTTCCTGGAAATGGTCAGTCTATGGAATCTGATTGGGAGTTCATTAGTCCGAGTGAAAACATTCTTATTTTGTGAGTTGTCCAACATCCTGACATTGCCTTTGACACTTGTGGTGTTAATTATCATAGTTTTGACTAGTTCCATTATTTGTATAGTTGGATGAGTATTGATGCTTTCCTAAGTCTATCAAGAAAAATAAATACCTTCTTCCCCTCACGTGTGGTCCAGTAAATATTCAGTACTCAAGTTTCTTTCCATTTTTGCACATTCTTACAGTGTTTCTTAAGGTTTTAACTTTCCAAATATATTGGGGGATTAAAAAATACACTCATTTGTCATATAAAATCAGTAAAGACTGTAATGAATATTAATTTACTTTCACAAATACCTCTTTACAAGTTTCACCGTATAGCACCGAACAGCCGTAATACACATATTTACCTTACAATACAATATCCTCCAGTCAGAATTGTAATTAGCACCATCAGATACATCACTGTTAATCAGTTTCCCACACTTTTATAACCTTTCATTACATCTGAATCCAAATTATATGAGTGGATCATGCATACATGCAACTGTAATCAGTATAACTATAAACATATCTGAACAAAAAATATGTAACATATTTCCGGTGCCTACTGAATTTATCAAAATTTCCTGCAAGATTTCCCAAAAGCTAAGACAGACTACTTAAAAAACTTATTTTGTCACTGTATCATTTGTATGTTGCTTATTGTTGTATGCCTGTGATTCCCTGGCATTGAAGCTATAATACATTAAAAAGTAGCAAATATGAGAGGTATGTCAGGTGCTTGGGTGTATAACTCTGTTGAGCTGAGCCCTGAAAATCTCAAAGGATGGATGGTCCACAACTTCTCGAAGTAACCTGTCTTGTGTTTCACCACCCTCACACAAAATAAGTAAGTATGCAAGTAAGTAAATAAATAAAACCCTAATACGTAATAGAAATTTCCCAAGCTTCAACTCATGTCTGTTGCCTCTGTCCTGTCACTGTGCAAAGTGTGACTCATATTCGCTCTATTCTCTTATCATATATTTGAAGACAGCAAAATTGTCTGCTCTTTGCCTTCTCTTTTCCAGGTTAAACAGGCCTGGCTCTTTCAGCCTCTGCTTGTACAACCTGTGTGCCGGACCCTAATCATCTTTCCAACCTTCACTAGACCATCTCCACTATGTTCTTGTCTCTCTTTTACTGGGGAGCCCAGCACTGGACACAGCACCCAGATGTGTCTCACCAGGGCTGAGGGAAAGGATCATATCTCTTGACCTGATGGCAACTCTCTGCCTAATGCAGACCAGGAGACTGTTGGCCTTTCTTTCTGCAACAATACACTGCTGGCTCATGGTCATCTTGCTCACTAGGACCCACAGGGCATTTTCTGTGAAGATGCTTCTCAACAGTTTGGACCCGATTGTGTACAAGTGCATGGGGTTATTCCTCCCCAGGTGCAAGACTTTACATTTCTCTGTGTTAAACTTCATGAGGTTCCTGTTGGTTCATTTGCCTGGACTGTTGAGGTCACTGTGATGGCACCCCTACCCTCCTGAGTACTGACCACTATCCCCAATCTGGTGTCCTCCAGAAAGTTGCTGAGAGTACACTCCACCCTGTCATCCAGCTTTATAAACATTAGATGTTAGACGTTATTAATTCCAGTACTGATCCCTGAGGGATGCCCCAAGTTTCTGGACTTTGTTATTTCCTGGTTCACTTTCTTCATTAAACCACATCTCTGCAACAAACTTTACATCCTAACTTGAAAAGTCAAACACAAATTTTGTACTTGTGTGAGCAAAACTTAATGTGAAGTCAGTAGAATTTTCCTGTTGCTGTTTTAGTTGAGTTTTCAAATTATAAAAGCTACATTACAAGAACTGTATAGACTGAAAAAAATCTGCTGAGAAGATGCAAAATTTTATAACAAGGTTAGATGTTCTAAAAACTCCATACTAGTCCTTGTAACAGAAGGTTTAATATATGGTTACCTTGAAGTATTCCAAAAAGAATTTACTCATAATGCCCTTTTAAAATAGCTCTGTTGAAAATTGCCTTTTGTAATGTAAAAAATGCTTTAAAAAGAGTGATCCATGATATCTACTACACTAGCACTATTCTGTAAAGAATAGCCGATCAATATGCATTTGCTTCTGTTATACGTCTACCACTGAACTTTAGATGAACCATGGAGGAATCATAGAATGATAGAATTGTTTGAGTTGGAAGGGACTTTTATGGACTGTTGCAGTTTAGCTGTGGCCAGCAACAAAGTACCATGCAGTCACTCTATCACCCCTCCTCCCACTGGGGCATGGAGGAGAATGGAAAGAAAAAGGTAAAATACTCGTGGGTTGGGATAAAGGCAGTTTAACAGACCAGCAAATGAAGCGACCATTAACAACAACAATACTGATAAGGAGAATATACAAAACAAACAACAAAATGCACATAGCAACTCTCACCACCCGATGCCCAGTGCGCTCCTGAGCCATGACTAACTTCCCCCTGTCCAGCTCCCCCACCCGGAACCCAGCATGATGACACATGGTATTGAATACCCAGTTTGGGTCAGCCCCTGGCAGTCCCCTCCTGGCTTCTGGTGAAAAAGTTAACCCTGTCCTGGCCAAACCCAGGACATAGGACACCTATCCCAACCCCCCTGCAGTGAGCAGGGACGTCTTCAACTAGACCAGATTGCTCAGAGTCCCATCCAACCTGGCCTTAAATTTTTCCAGGGATGGGGCCTCCACTACCTCTCTGGGCAACCTGTTCTAGTATTTCACAACCCTGCTTGTAAAAAATTTCTTCCTTATATCTAGTCTAAATCTACCCTCCCTTATTTTAAATCCATTACTCCTTGTCCTAGAACAGGCTTGATTGAGCCCTTGATTTACAAGGTGAGAAACAGTAAAAAAATGGGAAATGCCTGTTCACTTTAGCTGAGATGATAATATAAAAGGTGTCTGCATAATTCTCATACAGCACAGCAGCTTATGTACAGCAAACAGAGAGACATTTTTCAGGTGAGGACAACAATTTGGTATCAGAGAGCTGCTACTGACTTTGTATTGTCTTTTTCAAATTTTTCTTTCATCTCTAGCTACATGCTGCTTCTGTCATCTTTGAAGTTTTCTACATTTCCTTCTGTCATGTATGAAAAGGGCAGCAGCCTTGTAGAAAATCTGATTTTCAGCAGAAATGGAGCTCATGTTACACATATGGCCTGCTAGGACATTGGGAATTGAACTCCTAGCAGTATCTTGGGAGTTTCAGTCAGAACTGAGTAGAAAAGAAACCTTTCCTAAACCCATCTTCTAGATGGCCCCTAGTTTTCAATGATATTGATGCTGAAATACATTAAAATTTTATTTATCCACTTCAGCGAGTGAAATTCCAGAGGAGTCTAAGATTTGTGCTGAAAGGGCTGGCTTTGCTCCAGATCAGAGGCATTTTGGAAATACCGTAATTCAGAAATAAAGTATTTTCTAGTATTTTTCTAGATTGAATCCTATGTGAGATAGTGATGTCAGTGAGAAAAGGCTCACACATTGATTTCTGTAATGAAAAGCTGTAGGTATTATATTGTTATATTAAACTTCCTTTGCAGTTCAGTTACGTGAAAACTAATGACTTGTTTTTCCCTTTTCTTCCAATTAATTTTTTCTATAAATGTGAGCATCCACATGTTTAAGTGGATAAAAAATACGTAAGTGTCCTCTAAGTTAAGAGGTGTAATAGACATTGAAGTGTAAAAGATAATTTCATCTTCATGCTTACTCAGACTATGATGACCACAGTTTCCCTTCAACATGAAGATGAAGCAATTTTTCTGTAAAAGAAAGTGTCTATAACTGTTACCAACTGCCTAGGGGAAAAAAAATCCCGCATTAATATTTTTTAAACACATTTTTGTTAGTATGGGAAAGGAAGTTGACAATGTGCCAATAGCTGACTATATTTGTTTTGGATCTACCTTTTTTTTAATAGCTATCTTTTCACATCTTTTATTTTAAGCAAACTGTTGTTTGTTTGGCTATGTTAGGTATGTTATAGCCACTTCAGACATTTATGTGACTCCTCTAGAGTAATATGCATGTTTGTGATTATTTCCTGCAATGAAAAGAGACAGTGCAGACCTTTTTGAATTGGTAGAGTACAAGCAATCAAGATGATTAACCTGCAAGACTGCAAAAGGTCATGGAAGTAGAAAAAGCTATTTGACAGTAAGAGATTAGACTGAGTTTCCGCACTTCCTGCCCATGTGCTGCTAATGACAGTGAGGTCTTGTCTATAAGATTAAATTTATGCATAGCTTCATTTCCTACTGACACCTACAACATGTCAGAAAAGGGAAGAAATGACCTATAAAAAAAATTTTTCTTTTCATTTTAGCTAAAGCATTTAGATCCCCTTTCATAAGGGAGTCTAAATATCAATTTAGCCAAGGTTGATTTTAACGAAATGGAAGAATTCCTTGTTATTTTGTCCCTTCTTGGGATGGCTGTTTCATGTTTACTGATGAAGGTTTCCTATTATATTCTAGTTACTTCTTCTGATCAGACTGTGCCAAAAGAAGGATCGCAATGTCCCTCTTTTTAAACTTCATAAATTACATTCTGTTATCTTTTTCTCTGTACTTGTACACGATAACGTAAATATCTTTGTTTCATGCCCCCAAACTAGTCTGCTTTCTTGTCCAAAGGCTTAGAATAAACTCTAAATTCCAAGACAATGTTGGTTATATCTCAGCAGGCGAAAAGAGTAATCCCTATACATTTGCACATTCTGTTTTGAAAAAGATAGTAAATAAATTGTTACAACATATTTAGCAGAAAGCTTGTAATTAGCATAAATTGCAAATACAAGATGGGTGTTAGCGCTATTAACAGGACATTGACTATTTTAACAATAATTGGAATTGTAACAGAAAGAGTGAAACACTATTTCCAATGTAGTTGATATTACTGGTAATTTCATTATTTTAAGCTGGATGGCAGAACATATTTTGTACTTGCAAGTGCTGGCTCAGACTATCAACTTGAAGGGACTGAATATCTCGAAGGTCAGATACTGCAGTTTGTGATTTGGTGCCAAACATGGCAAGCAATGCTTTTCTGTTGATTTTATTAAAGAAAAAATGCAACAAGCAAAAATTGTTCTGAGCTTGCCTTTATCTCCAAATGATTAGAAGAAAATTAAAAAGAAAAAAATATTTTTTAAAGAAATAAAAGGATGTCAAAACCAAATACAGCTTCAACAAAGGTAATCTTAAAGTAAAAGCAAAAAGGGGGGGGTCTTCTAAAAGTTTTTGGGTTTCATTTTTTCTCAAGAAATGCCAGAATTTATTCCAGCCATTAAATACGATATTATTTTACTTTAAAAGAAAAGTACATTCGTTTTGCTGACAACAGCATTCAGAAACTTAAGGATAGAAGATCATACTTTAGGAAGAGAAACATAAAACATTAGCATGTATTTCTTGAGTACGTAGGGCAGCAAAATCTACTTTTCTCAGTCCTCTTTAAGTATCTCAAGATGGCAGTGTTTCAGAATACTTCAAATTTCTCTGTTCTACATATTCTTAAAACTTATTTGATTACTGTGTTCATCATAATGACTGCATCTCAGGGTTTGAACTAGGTGTGGGCAGAATGCGAGGTACTGGAGAGATCAACTCTTTCTGTAATGTTATAGAAAGCCCATTATAGGAAAGGTATGTAAAATATGGATCTTGCTTTCAAAGGCCACTGGCATGTCCTTTTTTACACTGAGTCTACAAATTTTGTCAGGGCAACAATTTTTGTCACAACTGAACCTTATTTCAATTTGCTAAGCAGAGCTCCCAGCTTGCACCCAGGTGAGAGCGGTGAGAATTGCTCTGTCCATTTCACTGTTTGTATTGTATATCTTTCTTATCAGTATTATTGTGATTTTTTTTGTTTTGTTTGCTGTTCTGTTAAACTGCTGTTAGCCCAACCCACGAGATTTTTGCCTTTTTTTTCCTTTCTTCTCCCCACCCCAGCAGGGGAAGGGGCAATAGAGTGACTGTGTGGTCCTTTGTTGCCGGCCACAGGCCAAAACTATAACAGTAATAACAGTAACCTCAAAAATGTTATATAAAAAAAGATTCCTAATATCTACACTTTTCCTCTAGTATTTATGCTCATCCTTCCAATTTTTCTCTGGATTTCATGATAAACGGCAACAGTTTTTCCCAAGCAGAGAAGTGATGGTGTGTCAGAGGGAGTTTTCAGTGTCCTGAGGTCTTCACATAGCAGTAATTCTCATAGTGGGGATCCCTTGCTCCTCAGTCTCAGAATCTGCTTGGAGCGCTTGTTATGGACTTTCTTGTCACAGTCTACTTTCTTTTCATTAATCTTCAGCTACAATTTGTCTGTACAATTTGTTGCTCAATAGCCTCCACCAACTTCAATTAACATAAAAGTCTAGTACTTGTTACAAAGTGATCACCTGGGTTTGTCAGAAATTACCATATTTGATTTTCAGAGAGAGTAACCTCAGACAAGCTATTCAAGATTCATTTAGCCATTAGGAACTCCATAAAGGAAGGAAAAACCAGCTCTGGCCAAGTGTGGTAATGCAAACCCCCCTCACACTTGGCAATCTCGGAACTAGCCAACCTTGCATACTTGCTCATAATGAGCAGGCACGACCAGCCATTATCTCAAAACCAGCCAACATGGTATTCTTGCTTACATTGCAGGGATAGTTAGCTATTGTGACTGGCCATTTGTCTTGCCTTTGAAACAGAGCATTGAATCGGGATGGCTTGGCATTTTTCTTGTCTTTGTACACGAACAGTGAGTTGGGAAGATCAGGCACTCCTTGACCTTACCTGTAACTCCCAGCTGTTGGAGTGGCACCCACCTGGTAAATGTCAGAACTGTAAATTCTGGGGAGTACTGGAATGGTGTAGTTGCTGCCTAAATATCAGGATTGCATCATATGGATTGTGACCAGGATGGAAAATCACTGATGCCTAAAGTTAACCATCTTAAAACACTATAAACAGTGGTACCAAGGAAGGCCCTTTGAGCTCTTCTGGTCCGCAGTGGGCTGCACTCAGTAACTCACTCAGAGTAGGGAGCTTCTCAGAGTATTTTGCGAACTATCTGGGTTGATCTCTTTGAGACTCAACCTTCACCCATTGAGAAATCATTTGATTTAAAGTGAGTGTTTCAATGAACTTGAGGGGAATTTTTATGTGTGTGTGAATAAATTCAAAGCATAATATCCTATCCTGCGATTGTAAATAGACATGATAGTCTGGGTTTTCATAGTACAAGGACTTCTTCACCATAAATGGGTTGTTTGTAGGAAAACACTCTAAAATATTCAGTTAGGAATAGACCTGATAGTATGTTCATAGAATCATAGAATGTTTTAGGCTGGAAGGGACCTTAAAGATCATATAGTTCCAACCCACTTGCTTTGGGCACTAGCTCAGGTTGCCCAAACCACCATCCAACCTGGCCTTGGACACTTCCAGGAAGGGGGCATCCATAACTTCTCTGGGCAACCTGGTCCAGTGCCCCACCATCTTCACAGTCAAGAATTTCTTTCTTGTATATAATCTAAACCTACCCTCTTTCAGCTTGAAGCCATTACCCCTTGTCCTATCACTACATGCCCTAGTAAAAAGCCCCTCTCCAGCTTTCTTGTAGGCCCACTTCTGGTACAGGAAGGCTGCTATGAAGTCTCCCTGCAGCCTTCTCTTCTGCAGGCTGAACAGCCCCAACTCTCTCAGGTTTTCCACATATACGAGGTGTTCCATCCTGCTGATAATTTTTGTGGCCCTCCTCTGGACCCATTCCAACAGGTCTGTGTCTTTCTTGCGCTGAGGACTCTGGAGTTGAACACAAGACTTAAGGTAGCATCTCAACAGAGCAGAGTAAAGGGGCACAATCACCTCCCTTGACTTGCTGGCCACATTTTTTTTTGATTCAGGCCAGGACACGGTTGGCCTTTTGGGCTACGAGTGTGCTTTACCAGGTCATATTGAGCTTCTCGACAATGATCACTCCCAAGTCCTTCTCCTCAGGGCTGCTATCAATCCATTCTCCGTCCAGCCTATGTTTGTGCTTGGGATGGCCCAGATGCACGTGCAAGACCTCGCACTTGGCCTTGTTGAACTTCATGAGGTTTGCACAGGCCCACCTTTCAGCCCTGTCCAGGTCCCTTTGGATGACATCCCTTCACAGAATCACAGAATCACAGAATAGTAGGGGTTGGAAGGGACCTCTGTGGGTCATCTAGTCCAACCTCCCTGCCGAAGCAGGGTCACCTACAGTAGGCTGCACAGGATCTTGTCCAGGCGGGTCTTGAA
>Ga0065711_1002347_pt1 | contig 37247 bp, 17 predicted proteins | sample Hoacrofraction12_FD_59098 | JGI IMG/M metagenome (GOLD analysis project Ga0065711, IMG submission 59098) | Hoatzin crop microbial communities from Cojedes, Venezuela - Epithelial fraction 12 v2 (version 2) | ecosystem: Host-associated > Birds > Digestive system > Esophagus > Crop | place...
GTGTGCGGCCGGGCCGGTGCTCGGCGGCCCCTGGAAGCCCCCCCCTCCGTCCCGTGAGGGAGCGCGGCCGAGCCGGGGGGAAGGCCCGTGCCTCGGCCCGCTCCGCGGCGGCGAGGGCGGACCCGAGCCTGCGCTCCAGCCCCGGCGGTTCCCCAGCAGAAGTTTCAGGAGAGGCGCGAGAAGCGCTCTTGCTCGGTTCCGCGCCCGTTACCTCATTTCACAGCAGCGTAACTGGCTGCAGCGGATGCACCTCTAAACTTTTTCCCTCTTTCCCGAACGCAGGCGCTGATACACATCCCGCGTTCGTCTGCGGTGTGTGTTTAACGGCACAGTAGTGGCAGGTAGTTGGTGACATCTTAGGTCGGTAATGGGTAAAGAAAAAGGTCGACGTTTCCAAGAGCTGAACAGACACAGAGTGCCTCTAAACTCCGCTGTAACCGACTGACGTTAGGCGGCTGCTGCTGTGCTGTGCTTACCCCTTCGCTACTGACTGTTCAGGGGTTGTGAGTAGAGGGTAGGAGGTAGCTCACTGTCATTTTGTAGTCAGACTCGTCCTGTGGATACATATTGCTGTAAAGATAATGCCCTCCAACACTACTGGGTAATAGTCCTTAACAGGGCATACCTGAATTTGAAGTGCATTTGCAAGGGTGAATAAGAGAATGGGGGGAGAATTTCTGCACGACGTCCACATCTTTTCATAAATATATAGATATGTTCATTGTCTATTCATTCTGTCAGCAGCAGAATTTTAGCTTGAGGCTTAGAAATTAAGCTAAGTTTCTTGATGTTTGTTTGCATCATTGTCAGGAATAACATTTCTGTAACCAAAACAACCCTGGGAATGTGTTCCCAGCTGCTACAACCTGTTTGTTTCGGAAGCTTTTGACCTGAAGATATCCATAGGACAGGTCTGGTTAATAATAAGTTGCCATTTTAATAAATGCCTTTTAGGGAAGTGACTGCTTAATACAGGATGCATGCTATAGTGCAGTTGCTTTCAAGTTCTGAAAACTTCATGTAACAGCTCGTAAGCCTGCTGATGGTTGGTTATTTTTCTGATTATCTTTCATGAACTGCAGGTTGAAAACCACTCCTGTAAGTTTCCTGCATGTGATGTGCTCAGCTAGCTTTGTGATTCTTTAATTTCCCCGATTGTACAGGCAAGTTATGTTAAAAAAACCTCAGCACTCAATGTATGTACATCTTGTGCATGCTCTAAAACAGAAAAACATCTTGAAGCATTGTGATTCAGTGACATGCTGTTATCAACAAGTAGAAGGACATTTGCTGACCGTCCTGTGGCTTTTACAGTGCTGGTCCTGTCTGGTGCAGCTGCAGCTAGGAAGCCATAAATGAAAACTTTTATTTCAGAAATGGAAGTAATGCCTACTTCTGAAAAATTCCTGTGTGGGAGTGTGTGGAGTGTGTTAGCTGGAGTGATGAATCAAATTATTTCAGGTAGGAGAGTCAGCTCAGGATTAAGAAACTTATTTGCCAGATATACTTTTCCCTTGAACAACGGAAAGTCTGTTTATATTTGAGGGATCTTACCCACGAAATACATTGGCTGGCTGAAGTCCTGTGAAGATCTGAAATCCTTAGGCACCTAATTTTACATTCATGTGTGTGTCTGAAATAATGTATGTGATGATGCACCCAAGCAGCTTGCAGCCCCAGTGAAAATTAGGGCTCAGCTGATGGAGAGGCCGGGTACTTAGCACGGTCAATTGTGAAGGATGTCAGAATACATAAAACTGGTGTGCTGTGATGCCTAATTCCCTCTTTGGGTCTTGTCTAAAGAGCTTATCCTGATGTGTAAATGATTTTTAAAAGATGGCTTTGTGCAGACAAGGTTCCTTAAAGGGAGGGTTTCTCTGGTTCAAGATAACTTCTCTTTTCCCTACTTCTTTATCTTTGTTATAGAAAACTGTTGCTTTAACCCATGAAGAGGTACAGCATAGTTCTTGTGTAACTAACAGGTCTTTAACTTGATACCCAGCTTACGCAAAACGTATACTTTTTTGCTTTTGTTGAAGTCCTTTTCAGAGGTAGGATCTTGACCTTGCAGCCGTACTTTTCTTCTAATGGATGAAGATTCACTGAAAGTACCATGGCTTCTCAGGGACTGTTAATCAAAAAATTGGGTACCTCAGAGTCTGTAGCTTTGGAGTGATAAAAAGGGTCGCAAAGAAGAGTGGGGTTTCTCCTGGGATGTAGTAGGAAAGGTTGAGAGCACCTCTTACGGCAGCGTTTTGGTCTCGCATGAGTGTGAGCTGATTGTGGGACTGCGTCTGACTGCCCTTAAAAATACTGTATAGGAGATGTAACTCTCTTCCTCCCCCCTACTACTGCTGTGGCAGAGGCAGAAGGTTGGTAGCTCACATTTTCCCTTTGCTGATCCTTTCTCCTCAAGCTTCTCAGAGGAAATACCAAGTAACCTTACTGTCTAAATTGCTGCCAGAGATGACCAAGTTGAATATCTACTTCTTAAAATGCTTCTTAGATTTTGAGAATAGTTGAATATCTACTTCTTAAAATTCTTCTTAGAGTTTGAGAACCTAGAAGGTAAAGGCGACTCTACACATTTCTTGAGAATCCCTTAAGACTAACCATTACCAGTTCAGTTTAAACCCAGTCCTTCTTAGGATTTGTAGGTCTTCTGCTTGTTTTGCTTGCAGATTTCTTGGAGTTCATCTGTTGGCTTAAGCCAAGCAAAAGCTGGTGCTTCCTCCTACATGCACCTAGGGAGAGAGGTCCAAATTCTAATTCTTGAAACAACCTAAAGCTATTCAGGTGGCTGTANGCCTTTCTGGNATGAGCTTCTGGGTTGCTCTTGAGGCTTTTCTGTTTTGCNTTNGCTCACAAACATTCTGTAGGCCAGCGAAGAGAGAGAGAGTAGCTGCTCTTTCTTTCGCTAGAGCAGACGTGGTACAGGCTGGTGGTTAGGACAGCTGCTCCGGGGGAAGGTGATCTGCTTTCATTTCCCATTTCAAGGAACACTTGACTGTGCAGTTTACTCTGGGCTGTAATGACACTATCTGTCACAGTGAAAGTGAAATTAAAAATGGGAGAATTTGTTAGAGACCTCCACAGTAATTACTGAGGTAATTTTCTTGTGAGGTTTGGAAGAAGGATGGAGGCCCAGGAAAACTAGAGGTCTGTACTCTCGTTACTGTAGCATTTTAAAGCTAAAGAGGTTTAGTCCATTACCTTGCTCTTCGATGTAATTACCTACCTCTAAGTCATTCTTGACAGATGGATGTAAGTTATTCTCTACTGTGGCAGGAAAGTCTCTTTCAGACTAGAGCACAAAGCTCTGATTCTTGTAGAACTACGTACACTAACTGATAACATGTGATGTTATGGTGTGTTTGAAATGGGAGGGAGGGTGGCTGCGGTGGGTGTGGATCAGGGAAGGGGCTGCCGGTCAGAGGGCGGGAGGCAGAGCCCTGGCTGACATTTCCAACTGAAGGGGGTTGAAAAATGACTATTGGAGAACCTGCAGCAGCAGCCGTGGGGATTTGGGGGACAGTGGTTTTGTTTCAGACCTGTTTTGTGGTTGTAATCAAGTTTTGTATTAAAATCTTGGTTTTTTCTATGTCTGTGGACTCCATGGGTTTCTGCTCTTGCTTTTATCTGCATTGTCAGTGTTTGAAAGACATTTATGACGTTTTTTTTCTCCGTAATACAGAAATTAACACAGTCNTAGCACACAGTAGTAATTCTAAGTTAGGGAGTATCCTTCAAGGAGTAGAGAGTTGTTGGATTTGGATGTTTTTGTTTATTTTTACAGTTGTTTACTTAGCTGCTTTTTGTTTTAGAGATCAGAATAGAAACATACATTTACTTAAAGGTGTGAAGGCTATAATTATCTGCTGTCTGTCTGCAAGTATTTTTCATTTGCAGTGGTAATACACGAAGTTGAAAGAATGCTTATTTCATGGTGGGCTATTGAAAAATTCATGTATTTAGAATATGTATAATATATTTTCCATCTTGACTGCCTGAAATTAGTTAGTTTGAACATTTGTTTTCTTTCTTTTTCTTTAAGATCTTGAAGACTTTACCAGGTCCTTGAGAGAGAAAACTACATGACACTACACCATGAGTGACAGTAAATGTGATAGTCAGTTTTACAGTGTTCAAGTTGCAGATTCAACATTCACTGTACTAAAACGTTACCAGCAATTGAAGCCCATAGGATCAGGGGCACAGGGCATTGTTTGGTGAGTAACAAATACTTTATTTAACTATAAAAAGCTGTAAGTGTAAACCAAAATTTGGACGTATTACTGATAGAGCTGTCAGAATCTAAAATACTGATGATAATTTCTGTCTCTTGTTACAGGGTTATGGACTAAATAAGTTCTAAACCACCTGCTTGCTGTAGTTCATGTGCAACTTGTTTTTGGTTTGGTTGTTTTTAGGGGAAAATTAATATTTGGATAACTGCATAAATTAAAATGGTCAACAAATTTCCTTCTCATGAGCCGCTTTATTTCTGTTTCTAGTCCTCACATTCCCCGTGTAGTTATGATATTGCAGTGTGAGGTATGATGATGCGATGGTGAGAGATTCTGGGTTTTACTCGTTTCTTCATCATGGCCCCCTTTCTTCCCCCCCTTTTATTCCCGATCACTCCTGTCCATTTCTAGGAGCCATCAATGCAGTGCCTTGCCATTAACTGGCAGGATGGGGCAAATCAGTGTCATTGTCACTCCATGGATTAACCAGAAAGGGATGCTGTGTGAGGGGTTGGGCTGGCCGGCTCTTCCTTGGTGTGCCACCTCAGCTATGTGTCCAGCCTCCACTGGCCCAGGACGTGAGAGTCTTAGTCTGATCCTGAACCTTAGTCTCTTGTATGGCACCACGCCTCGGGGCCAGCTAAAGGTAAACACTTTCAAATGTTTTTTAGACTGCAGCAGTCCATTCTACACAACTTAGTGCCAGCCCGTATTTTGTTGGGCAAAACTTACTTGGTAACAGCAGAAATGTTTATTGATGCGTTTTTACAATTCCGTACACAGGGGAGCAAACAGATATGCTCAGGAGCTCTCTAATATTAGACTTAATCACGACACATGGTGGGCTGTTCATGCTTTAAATCCAGTCTGCATTTTCTCTTCATCTGTAAATTCAGTAGAATAAGTGTGGTGACTCATATACCGTGGGCAACTCCTTATACAGCACCTGCCCGTGTCTTTATGGCCTTTTCATAACTGTAAAAAGTTATAGGAAAAGAGCACGTTTTTGTGGCAACATGCCTTTATTTTTAAATGATTTAGATACCCCTATTGCCCTGCTAGTAGGTGAAAAATAAGCAGAAGGAGAACACCATATTTCATTCTTCTTTAGTGGGTCGAGTGATGAGTGAATAGGCATACCAGAACTTGGTTATTAGTGTTTAGGGAAGATTTAGTATAGTGCTAACATTTTCCAGGTATAAATATTCTTAAAGTTGTGCTAGTTCTAGTTAGCATGCAGGAATTTGGGGTGGTCGTAAGTGTTCTTTCTCCCATCAGAAGTAGTGCATTTCTAAACTATATGTCTTAAACTAGATGTCTGCTTCAAAATGAAATTAGAGTAGTGTTGAGGTCAGTGTTTTGGCAGGAAGAAGGGATGTTCTGATTTATTGACTTGTTTTGAGAATACTTGATTTATGGAACAACAGAGTGAAAAATTGCATAAATTTCAATCTTCATGTGAAACATCTGAAAATTATGTCCAAGTTGAAGAAGTTGCAAGTTCTTAATTTCTTCTAAAAATTCCTTACAGTACACAAAGGAAAGATAGAAAATACTAGGATGTGAAATGCAGAAAATTCAGTGTAAGATGCGTGCTGTCCTGTCATGTTCGGCTGGAAAAATTGTCAAGTCATTAGTGTGATACACAGATGTGATGCTTTTCTTTTATTGTCCGGTGTTCAACATAAAAATTAAGAAAAGTATTTCTGGAGTTTTGTGTATAGATTTTATTTTTTGATGAGATTTTTTTAATACCACATGTCACTTCAGCTAGAACAGGTCTGAATTTTGCCCTCTTCTTTTTTTTTTTTTTTGTCCTCAAAATATTAGTGGGACTTTCCATGGGTATTGCTTCTGCTTTTTTCTTTGATATTAAAATTTAGGCAAATAAGTGTTTTTAAAAATGCATACTTGGGAAAAGCAATAAATGAAACCTTTAGGAAGATGAAAAAGTAACTCTGTTATGTAGAGGGTATTTCTAGCTCACACAGCAAACAGGCTAGGAGAGAAATTGGATATACCATTTGTATTATATATACAAAGTACAGTTTTGTACATGACGTTCCGCACTTCTTTGTTCCTAGGTATTAATGCATTTGAAGTGTTATAATGCAGGACTGAATAATCACTTGCACAAAATTATTCTATTGAAATAATTTTTGTCTTTGACTTCCTGACATCTTTCTTCCTCTCTTGTCCTTGGTTTCCTGAAATTTTCTAGTGAATCGGATTTTTCTGTCCCAGCAAATTTCTTTTGTCCGGCAATGCAGCAAAACCATGATCTTATAAATAGCACAGCTTTGACTGAGTTGGTAACTTTACTTAGAGTTGCTTTTGAAGAAACAGTCGGGATAAGTTTGTTACTATTTGCAAGCTCCTGTTTAGATAGTAGGGAAAGAGTTGGTGAAGTGGAATTGGCAGAGCAAGAGTCCATAGTAGTAGCATATTGCAGGTCAAAGCAAAGGTCATTTGCCTACAGAAACAAAGTGTGATGTCCTACTATTATTTAGGTCTTAATGTTTTGTTAATAATTTCATCATGTATATGGCATCACTACTCTTAATATTAAATATCTGCTCAAGATGCAAAGCACAAGTGCAGTGCAGGGCCTACTGCAGTTCACTGTGATCAAACTGTAAGCGCTGCTATACGGGGAGGCAGACATTTGAGATCCTTCCATGAGGTCAAATGCTGAAACAATTTGTAGACATTCTGTTAGTAGCAGAGGTGATAACTGGGTAGACTTTGGCAAATCTGCTTTTTTTCAAATCTATGCCTGAAACAGTTGCCCTGATAAAAAAAGTCTCTTTTGAATTTGAATGAGCAGGGGTGGGGAAAGAAATACAACACCAATTGCATCCATGACTGTTTTTCTTTGTTTACATAAAATTACGTGGTATTTAGAAGTGTGGTCTTACTGGTAATAGGGGTTATATGGTTTGTCAGATCACAAAGGGACACTTCCTCTGAAATTGTTCCTTTGTCCACTGCTGACCTATGGTTGACATAAACAGCTAATTCATGTAGACCCCTCTGGTTATTGATTTTGTACTAATTCCCAGGTGTAAACTCATTAGCATATGGAAAACTTTTAAATTTACATATAACATCTTCTAGGTGAGGTGAATACTGAAATATCAGTGCCTTTGTATTTGGGAGAACAATTTCTCTAGTTGTCTGGCCAGTTGCTTTCCTCCCATGTTGTGTTTTATTTTGCACAGACATAAAGGCTTTATATCTGAGACTGACCGTATCATTGACTAGTGACTTGCATACTTCACAGAACTAAGCTGAAGTAGATGCTAGCAAGCCTTTAGTGCAGATGGCACATGGATTCAGTTTGGGACACGCCTCCAAGAAAACACATCATCTCACGAGTGGGCCCTGCTTTGTGGTGGTATTGCTTTTTCCAGGAGGGAAAGCAGTGACTTATGGTGGGAAACTTCATATAATTTGAGTATTATTGTTATCACACAGGAGCTGTATGGTTTGTAAGAGTGCTACAGTGTGATGGTCCTTTTACGTCTGGTATTGTACATATCTTGACAAGATGGTGAAGGAGCTCAGAAAGAGCTTAAATATGCTTGGGAAGTGTACGTGGATGAAAACTCTTTTCTACCCCATGAAAGTAACGTTAGATGGAAACAGGGTAATGTGGGAAACCTTATTTAAAATTGGAACTATTTAAGGATTGGAACTCATGAGTAGTTTGTGGTATGAATTCACGTATATTTTGCTGAATAGTCTGTGTGTTAGTCATGAATAATATTCCCACTTTAGCCTTGTTCTGGGTATACAAATAACTTAGCTTTATATTCTTACAGCTATTAAAGTAAGTTTACACCTGTACCTCAAACTGCAGAAGGAAAAACAAATGCAACTGAAAAACAAGATAAAATTAATGGTCATGTTCACTTTTGAACTCTTGTATTGCTCGCTGCAATCTGAGTTTTCCATATTTCTCCTTTTTTTTTTTTTTTTTTTCCAAAACCAGATAATTAATGTAATTTTCTGCTAGGCACTACAACTGTTTGTAATTGTAAACTATCTACATACAGGAGAGTATTGATACCTGCAGAATGGATCACGAAGACATGGTTGCGACTCTCCTTTAGCAAAGAGAAATTTCTGTTGCAAATACTAAATGCTTGTCGGGCAGCAACAGTGTCCAAAAAAATACTCCAAATATACAGACTAGGCAACTGAAATGCTTCTTGATTTCAAATAAGCTTAAAATATTTTTAGATCTTGCAATTTTGAATGTGAGTCTGGAGTCAGCAGATTCATTCTTAAGAGGGAAAGGAGGACAGGAAGGCTTCTGATGAGTGTCAGTGGCTTCTGTTTAACCTATTTGTATTTATTAAAAGATGTGTAGATTTTAAAGGATGTTTGTTTTCTAAATGAAAATGAGGTGAAGTTAGTATAAACAGGTTAGTGGATATGCTTTGTCTCAAATCTTGATTTTCTTCCTCACTCCCATCTCCCTTTTGCCCCCTCCTTTCCCTTAAACAGACTTCAACTTAAGTTGTTTGTCTTTGAAAACTTTTAGTGCTGCATTTGATACAGTCCTTGGAATAAATGTTGCTGTAAAGAAGCTGAGTCGTCCTTTTCAGAATCAAACCCACGCAAAAAGAGCTTACAGAGAGCTTGTTCTTTTAAAATGTGTTAATCACAAAAATGTAAGTTCAACTTTATGTTTCTCTCATTCATTACTGTAAGTTGCCTAAAAAGCTCAGGATTTGCTCTCTTGCTGTTAGTAACCAAAGTAATGGAAAAATAGCGGGAGAAATACTGGAAAGATTCGCTATGGGTAACGTAGTTCGTGGGTATGGGTGAGCTCTTGGGTGAGCTGTTTGGAGCACAAAGTGCCATAAGGAGGCGGGATTTGCTGTGTTGTTGGTGTACGTTTAGCCTAATGTCAGCTTTATAGAGCTAGCCTTGCTGTATCGCTTTTGCCGTTTCAAGTCGTGCTGTAGCGAAGCCTGTTTGGCAGTGGGTTTGTTTGTGGGTTTGGCTCTTGTAACTGCACTGTCATTAAATCTGAGTTTAGGCAAGATTTTTATTAAATACAATGTTGAACTGGTGGGATTTGCAGGGTGCAGCACTACCTAACAATTTATTGGTAAGCAGAAGTGAAATACTATGGGCAATGCATAAATATTTTAAAACCTTTGAACCTTCTAAAATAACAAGCTTTAATGTCAGTACTTCAGTGGTCAAGAATATAAGGTTTATGTGACTGTCATGTTCTGATACTAACATGAACTAGAAACATTGCTGTTCGTTGAAGTTGTGCACTCAGGTCTCAAACTTCCTGGAGTCGATTAGTCTTTTAGGATTGACTTTTAAGTAAGCTTTTGGTAGAAAGTAGCAGCATAAAAACAAGGTGGTTATGAAGAGTGGCAGTACAGTAATCTTAGTAGTTCTTCTAGAAATAGTACATCATAGTCTCAAGTTTAGTGGGGTGGCGTGGGGCGTATCTGTGTATGTCTTGTTGGACAGCCTTGGTTAAAATTCCTTGCACAATATGTGATTTAAAATAAGAGATTATTATTTATGGGGGGAAAAAGGGGATATGTTTTAGGCACTGGGGAAGGAGATTGAAGGTGTTGTGTAACTTTAGAAAGAAAAATGTGGGTTTATCCTGTCTTAGTTGCTTTGGCACATGTGCTGCAGTTTTCAACTATTTCTGAATTCGCAGTTTTTCAGCGTATATGAATTAAGTGAAGCCAAGTAACATTCAAATTGTGTATAGCAACAGTGTGTGTTTGATTTTTGAATAGTAACTTCTGCAGTAGTGGATTTTTATGTGAACTAAAGCTGAAGTTTCTTCTAATGTTTATTTTTATTTTATAGATAATTAGTTTATTAAATGTATTTACACCACAGAAGTCACTAGAAGAATTTCAGGATGTGTAAGTATTAGATTTGTGTTTTAATTTTTCTGACAAATACTAGCCTAAGCCCAGAGCTGTATTTCCAGTGTCCTTCACACTTTGAAAACAGAGGGTAGCTAAAAGCTGAATTTAGACTTTGATAAGTCTTTATTTCTACATTTCTTTAAGAAAGACCAAGAAAGTTGTTTCACTGGATGCATAGGGTGGACATGAGAAATAATAATAAAAGAAAAAAGGTTATTTACCTTTTATTCATCTGTCTGCCATACTTTGCTGATTGTATGTGCATCTGGTCTGTGTGCATTGTCCTTCAGCTAAATGGGTCACCTCAGGGTGATCCCTTGGTCTGGATAACCTGATACCATTTTTTGCGATACCAGTCACATCAGCACAACAGTATTTTTGGCCTCAGTTAAGAATGGAATATTTTCTTTTTTTATGCCAGCTATGTCAATTGGTCTAGGAAGGATTCATGGTTATTTAATTGGTGAAGTATCCCAATAGGTTCCAGTGAATATGCAGTTTTGGTTTGTCAATGGGCTTCTTGGGTGGATGGGGGAGTGTGTGTCTGAAGGGGGTAAGCAGATGATATTTTAACTTGAAACTAGTGGGATTCGGATCTCTTGGAATGGACTGTTGAACACTGTTAATTTTTAATCATTGGACTATTTGTATAGATAATAATTTAATTTTGAAACTGTGGTCAGACATGATTTTTTTAAATTATAAGTTTTTTGACACTTACATTTGCCAGATAGTTGACTTCTGTTAAACATCTCTTGTGCTAAGCTTAAACTTGAAATGAAAAGCAAGGCTCGAGTTTTCTTAATGCTTTCTTTCTTGTGCTGTAGATATTTGGTTATGGAGCTGATGGATGCGAATTTGTGCCAGGTTATTCATATGGAATTGGATCATGAAAGAATGTCTTATCTTCTTTACCAAATGCTATGTGGTATCAAACATCTCCACTCAGCTGGTATCATCCACAGAGTAGGTAGTATTGGATCATTAACAATACTCTTTATCAACATGGATGCTATTAGGAAACTGGGAGGAAGGCAGGGGTTGTTATTTCGTAAGTTTGTATTTCATTCATTCATAAGAATATTGTTAAACTTGAAGATTGCTTCTAGTTCAAAGATAAAAGACTGTATTTTAAATAGATCTTAAATTGGGTTAGCTCTGTGGGCTGAACTAGTGCTTAACTGGTTAAAAGATAAAACATGAATATCTGTGAACCTTTCAAACTACTAAATTTGAATGAATCTTTAAAATGTAATATTTACCTCTGAAGTATCTCTATCCTTGGAGATATTCAGCAGCTGTCTGGACATGGTCCTGGGCAACTGGCTGTAGGTGGCCCTGCTTGAGCATGGGGGTTGAACTAGATAATCTCCAGAGGTTGCTTCCAACTTCAACCATTCTGTGATTTGGAAAAGTTTGTAAATGATCAGAATTTCAAAGGCCTGTGCACACTCCATATAGCTCTCTGCTTCTGTTGTTTTGCTACTGCTCTTATTTATTTATTTATTTTATTTCATGACTAGTCTGTCTGACGGTTCTGCTTGTTTTCTGTTCCTTTCATTTTCTTCCCCTGATTCCTGGACACACTTGCCAGTTCTAGTTTAATGTGCTTTTTTTTTTGTTTATGTTCAATCCATAAACAGAATTGAGAAGCTGTATAAACTAAAACAGATGTACTTCTTTACTATGCTGGAAAAAACCTACCATGAAAATCCTGTGGGATTGGCAAGGAAGTTACGTATAGTTAAGCGTATCCAGATAGTCTTGGTACTGGGCATTCCTAAAATTACGGAATGAGGTGTGTAAGAGGCTGAAGCAGGGAGGGCTGGAGCTCCAGCTGAACTCCACCTGACATGTTGACTGTGATTTGGAGCTAAATGGGAGACACAACATCAGCTGAGAACCTTGAGCTCCTAGGTGCTAAGAGAGCAACCAGGCAGATACTGGTTGAACAAGAAAATGGGCAGTAAGAGGAGCCGCACTGTGAACAGCTGAACAGAGGCGTGAAGTTCGTTTGAATGGAGAGGCTGAAGTGACAAGTGTTAGGTTAGTTTGGGAGCTAAACAAAATTGTCTTTCTGGAGTGGCAACTCTTGATTAGGTTGAGAGACTTGGTTTTGAAAAGAAACCAGGCTAGGAAAGGAACAGAGCTGGGATGGTTCAGGAGTGAAATAGTAGGAATTACATCTAGGAATTACTTGGAGTCTATGACCAAACAGAGCTTGAGATAATGTACATGACTCCCACTCTGTTACGATGTGATGAATATTCAAATCTGTTATCCTTCACGTGGCCCAGCATTATAGTAAGATGAGATAACAACAAATTTCACTATCAACTACTGCAAATAATTATTCCATTGTTTCAAGAAAAAAAGTCTGAGTAGAGGATTAGAAACTCCAAACTAGCTGATAGTAAATTCAGTCACATTCTGCAGAAGATTTGTTGCCTTCCTAAAACTTGCAAACCCGTGTGAACTATTTGCATGTCCCCATGTCTTTTAAGAAGAGGAAGTTCTGTACCTGACAGCATGGTTCATGTGGTTGAAATGAAATCAAACCTTGAGCAGAATTAAATGTACTAATACATGTGTACTTCGTCTACTTCTGCTACTTTGTGAATAAAACCCAGTTATTCTAGTTTTCCCTAACTGTGTATTCCTTTGGGTGCAATAACAACTACCCCCATGAGGCCTGTCTCATAAAGTATTTTTTCTCCTAAAGTATATTTTGTCCTTGCTCACTGGGTAACTTTGTGGCTTTACTACATCCCAATTCTTGCTGTGTAATTTGCCAGTCGCTAGAATGCAGGTGGCTAATCTGTCGTTAACAAATACACTTGTTAATGCTTTCTCTGTTGGGACACTCCCTTTTCCTACAGATCCCCAACTAATTCATGATGTTGTCTTTAGGATTTGTGCCCTAATAATGACAGGACTTGAAACATAGTCTCCTTTTTCAACTATTTGCAACTATTCAGATACAAAATAGGTCCACTTAATTACTGTGTTAAAGGAAGCAGATGTATGTACACATTGTGTATATATACAGACCATTATATAACTGACTATGGTGTCAGTGCACAACAGGGTAAATGAAGACTGCAGACAATTTTGATTCTGCTTTTCCCTGAATTTTTTGAGTACTTGGCTGTGCAGAATTTAACTTGTCTCCAGTCTGTGTATAAATAAGCAGATACATCAGAGCATGAATACGCAGCTGTTAATAAGAACTGGTGGCATGTATTGACTTGGGGGGGGGGGAATGTTTTATTCAGTGTGGTGACTCTTCCTTAACTGAAGTAATTTCTTGCTAGGATTTGAAACCCAGCAACATAGTAGTAAAATCAGATTGTACACTCAAAATCCTTGATTTTGGACTGGCAAGAACAGCGTGCACCAACTTTATGATGACTCCATATGTAGTAACACGATATTACAGAGCACCAGAGGTTATCCTCGGAATGGGATATAAAGAGAACGGTAAGTTGCTGGAGTAACACTTTACATCTTTGGTCTGAAGCGTATGTGTCTCAGATCATAAAAAAGGGGAGGGCAGTGCAAGGGCTGGTTTCCCCTTGCCATGTCTGTTCTTAAAGTACGTTAATAGTGGTATTGGAAATGACAAAGATTACACTGTAATAATTTTGGAGAAGGTAACAGTTTTCTGCTCTGTATGCCTATCTCCAGTTAATATGTACCCCTCCCTCTCCCCTGCTGTTGTAATATCTTTTCATGTTTTGTCCTGTTGTCTTGCTGCCATTTTTTTATTCTGCAAAAAACTGTTGAGACATTTATGGTGGATAGTATTAAAAAAATAGCAACCATTAATATATAAATACTAAACCCTTTTAGGAATGTGATTTTGTTCTGAAGCATCTTCTTTCGACAGTCTGTCCTCTTTTGCGTCTAGGGTTATTAAAATCTGTTTCAGATCCCTGTGGTAAACCCTGTGTTATACTCTCTTAAGTCTGCATAGCACTCCAAGAGACTGGGTGTTAATTATTAAAAACAACACAGCTATAATAGATTGAATGTTCAGCCAGCAAAATTGCTGGCTAGGAAATTGTCCTTGACCTGCGTTATTGGGGGTTTTACCTGAGGATTTTTACTAGCTGTGGAGTAATACACTGCCTCCTCTGGGCTGCTATGCTGGTACATCTTTTTGCTTTATCACAGGGCCTTGGCCATACCATGCTTTTTGTATACATGTGACTTTGTGTAATACAAGGGACTCACAGGACCTTGCTGGGCCACTGATCGTGCAAAAAAAACTTTTATGAATGCACAAGGCAGCTTGTTATAGAGCAAGCGCTGATGTGGATCAGAACTTTAGTAGAGGCTTTTCTGGATGGGACAGAAAATAATTTATCTGCAGGACTGTAGGAATACAGTGTGAGCTTACAAATAAATAATTGTGGTATTTAAAAAAACCTCTTTAATCTTTTGTCCTTGTTGCACCTAACATATGATAGTGGATATCTGGTCTGTTGGGTGCATTATGGCAGAAATGGTCCTCCATAAAGTCCTGTTCCCAGGAAGAGATTGTATCCTTCACGGTCGTTTCAGAAATGTAAACACTGATTATATTTTACAAAATGCTAATAACAAAATTTCGCAATAGTCAGTTGGTGTGGATATGATTGAAAATTCATGTTAGCAGTTTGGTTTTCCACATTGTTGTGTCTTACTGTAGATGCTAGATGTTTTTGTTTGTTTCCTCACTTTTGTTCATGATAACTTCATGATATGATCATTTCATTTTTTACTTTCAGTTGATATCTGGTCAGTTGGGTGCATCATGGGAGAATTGGTGAAAGGTTGTGTGATATTCCAAGGCACTGATCGTATCCTTCCCTAGTCATCCTTGAATCCCATGCCACTTCCAACAGAAACACAATTCCTTTGATCTGTATAAGTATAAAAGCATAAGCAATATTTTCAATAATATGTTTTAATAGATCTACTGTACTATTTGAAATTAGTGTCATTAACCAAATTGTTGAGTTTTTCATTTTATTTTCTTAGTAGACTGTATTTGAAGTAATTTGTACTGGTTGAATCCATAGAATTCATATTAAGAGCTTCAGCTTTTGTAGCTTAAAAAAGGATACTGTTAGGTTTAAAGAAAAATAGCAATAAGTACACTTTCTTACTCTTGTTCTTTGTTGGTAAGTGTTATAAGCAAAAGCCTACAAAGTTCCTTTTTTACTGTGCATGGATTTTGCTTAGTATTTGTTTGAACAGTAGACTTATTTTTTACTGTACAATTTTTTGAGTTTCAGTCAGATTTTTTTTTTTCTTCCTTATTAGCACTTGCTGGGCAGCAGTGTCCTAATTACAAGCGCACAGCATGAGAACTCTTTCTTTATTATTATTTATTAGGAAAAGAAAAACTTCTTGGAGTTTTCTTCATCCTATGAAAATTTTATTTACTTTTTCTATAAGATTGTTATTCCTCCATTCCTCCCTCCAATATTTTTGGCCCAGATTTGTCTTCACAAAATTGTGGTTTCTTGTACAATAATAATTGTGGGAGACTTTACTGTATTAAACAAACCCCCTATATATATTTTCATGCCTTGGAGAGTGGAAATCTTGATAATACGTCACTGGATCACAAATGAGTCTTTACACTGTATTAAGGGAACGGAAGTGATCATTTAATTTAATAAAGTAAATATTCTTTGAAGATTTTGATGTTTCACAGTACTTCCCTGGAAACAAAATTTAAAGTGTGACTCATTATCAAGCTCCAGTTATAAATATTGGAGCAAAACCAATTTCATCCTTTATATATAAACTCTCTCCAAGTAGTGTTGTAAGCCTAGAGATTCAGATTGATCAGTAAATAAACAGAACCCAGGCGACGTAGTTAAACCACAGTTGCCAGGTATGGCTGTAGGGCATAAGAAGCCATAGCTACTTGTGGTCCGAGATTCTGAAGGAAGTATGATGTTTTTGCTTGTCAGCAAGTAAAAGTTGAGTCCAGCACAAAACATACGAAGTAGCGTTCGCAGAATCTTTTCATATATACCTATGTATCTTAGAGGAGGACTTGAAATTTTAGTGCTAAATTTCATGACACTAATTTTCAGCAGTTGATCATGCATTATTTACTAGTACAAATGATTAATAGTTAAATAAGACTTTTTGTTTTCCACCTTTCTTCCTTTGTACACTTATTGTTTTACCTTTTGAAGCCTTCAGACCAACCTAACACAATTCTTCGTGTATGTTATGTGTCTTTCACCTGCATGTTAGCATGGGCTATTTTGATTTATTCATGAATAAATCAAGGAAATTTTGTCCATACTTGTTGAATATGCACGTTACCGTTTGTGGTTCTCCAGAGGTCACTGAAGCTCCACCAGTCTGTTTCAAGGAGTCTCTTCCCCCGATATCTTATCAAAGCGCACAGCTGTGCTTACAGGACTTTTTTGCTCTTGTAAGACTTTCAGTTCCCCTTAATGTGAAATACTGATAAGTGTTCATGTTGTTCAGACTTTTCCTGAGTGGTAACTGCTTTGGTCAGATGGCCGTGGGGTTTTTTTACCTTCAGTTGCAGGATTGTTTTGACAGTGTGGTTTGAGGGACGCTGGTGTGCATGGCCATAAAGCTTTCAATTTTTTTTTTTGTTGTTTTTTTTAATTGACTTAAACTTGAAAATATCTTTTTATTTGGGGATTTAGAGCAGAGAACCAAGTTCAGCATGTTGCCTAACGATGTTCCTTTGACTAACTAAAAGAAAACCTACTCTTAGCCTCAACAGTTTGTATGTTCCCCTAAGGTCGACAGGGACTGCCGGGATGCTTGCAGCAGTGGAAGCAGAATGATATCTCTGGGTGGAAGGAGATGCTCCCCGTGGCCAGGGCAGTGGATGCACTGAGCCTGCTCCTGACAGGTGCTGTGGAGGGTGAACAGGGCTCTTGCAGTTGCTGGCCTGAGTTACTGGCAGTTGCTGTTGCACTGGAAAGGAGAAATGTAGAAAAACCAGGCAACATAGATACCCAAGATGAAATAATGGAAAGCCGAGCAGCACCAGAGTGGGGTGGCTTTATGCTCTTTCTGCCCAGGTGGTGAAGGAAGCTAACTGCCTGACTGGTGCAGAAAGCATGAGGGTATATTCACGCTTTCCTAGGAGAAATCATGTGCTGTGGTGGTTGTACTAAGGATTCTGCTTTCAACTTTTCTTCTTCCAGAGTCTCCAAAAGTAGGCACGCGTACTTGTTATGGACTAAACTTTTCGGGTTACTTTTGGCCTTGAGGTCACTAGAACAGGAAGGGTAGTCTTGTCTGTAGGTTGCAAGGTTATTCAGATCGCATGCTCTGCATGCTTTATGCTGAGATTAAAGGGGTATTTTTCCTATTTGTTTCTGATAACAGGCTTAGCTCATTTCAAGTCCAACCTTATATTGGGGATTTTTTTTTTTTCCCGATTTTCGCTATTTGTAAAGCACTTCGGAGCAATTCAACTGAGAGACTACTTTTTTCCAGGTTTTATTACTAAAGTGGGATAGGTCTTTTTTCTGAGCTCCCCCCGTGCACTGAGACCACAACAGACTGGACTGCAATTTGATTAGCTGACTAACCAGTCTGCTGTTACTCAAAGAAAAAGCATCTTCTTGAATCTAGATTGGTGGAGACCTCTCAGAAAGCAATTTTTCAGCTAGGCACAGAATTTCCTGATGTATGTTAAAATTTCTTTGTATGTGCTTTGTTTTAGCATGAGAGTTAACAATATTGACTTCTTAATTTTGATTTTAATATAGTTTTTTCCATTGGAATGTATTCAATAAGCAAATACAATTTTCAATCTTTGTATCAGAAGTTTAAAGTCTTAGCATGAAGCAGTGACTATGCATATATTTCTAGTTGTATTCTTGGCACACTAACTGAAATAAAAGCATCTCAGTTTTTTTAAAATACATCTTAATTCAGAGTGCAGCAAACTTGTTTTGTTACGACGTCTGTCTATGAAAACAGACAGGTTGAAGTGCTAGATGATGAGTTTCGCTATGAATGTTTGCAAGGTCCGTGGTTAGACTGCTGGAATTGCACGTTCTTTTTATCAGAAAGACTGTAAAGTGTAAATCTGAGGAAGCTTAAAAATCAGGAATGCTAATGCAGTGTCTTCTTGCTGTGACAGATGAGCTTTGTTATCCCAACTGGGCTCGTTCAGAGCAGACTCTGGTATCTCTAATGAGTGTCACCATGTCTAGGGGAAAGGCCTTCACTTGAGAGAGAGAGAGAGAAGGGGTGTTCCAGAGGAAACACAAGGCACAATTTCAACTTGTGGCTTGTAAATGCAATTTCTATAAAATATTTAAATTCTGCATTTAAGAACAGAGCAGTCTTTGAGTATTGCTGTAGTTGATACGTTTAAACAAAAGAACCTGCTGAAAACCTGCAGCGATCTGGATTCACTGTTCAGAACTCCTTTGAACCTTTTCTGAAGTTGAAAATTAAAAAATAAAAAACAGCCAAACCCAAACAACAAGAAACCCCAAAGCAAAACAAACAAAAAAACCCCCACAAAAAACCAACTAACCTACCCCCCAAAAATCCACTACAACCCAAAGCCTAGTTTCCTTAGGAGACAGGCACAAAATTCCTTACTTTGAACAGAATGTGTTTGTGCTTTAGGTTTTTTTCATGTATTTTTCCCTACCTTCAGCAGTCTGTCATGTTGATGGTATTACGTTGTACTTCAAAAGACTCAACAGCCACCTTTCTTTTCTGTCCGTATAGTTGTTTTGCTATAGATAAAATTGCCAAATAGAGCTTTTGGACTCTGAAAAAGTATTGCTTTCAATACAATTGCTTGCAATAGATAATAATTAACAAAAGATGCTTAAGCATAATGCATTGTGCAGCACTTCTGGCATGTCCTTAAGATTAGAAAATCTGAATCTTATGTCAATATAGCTTTTTGCATGGCAGCTCAGAATACTCTTGATGCTAGTGAACTGCATATTTGTGTCCTTTGTTGAAGTTTTCATTAACTTTTCAGATCTCTGTAAGTGATTTTTTTGTATAGTGCAGACTTCAAATTCTTCAGCTGATTTTCCTAAAGATATGGTGCAGATATTGATCAATGGAATAAAGTTATTGAACAATTAGGAACACCATCAGCAGACTTCATGAAGAAACTGCAGCCTACAGTGAGGAATTATGTAGAAAACAGGCCAAAATATCCCGGTATTAAATTTGAAGAGCTCTTCCCAGACTGGATATTTCCATCTGAATCTGATCGTGACAAATTAAAAAGTAAGGCACACTTTTTCTCTGGTTTTGGAGGTGTTAATTTAACATGTCCACAATACATTTAATGAAAAAAGCTAATATAAAATGTTTATTGCAATAGGTGTCAACATTAGAAGCTGCATACAGTCTGTCTTGCATTTATGACATGTCCTGAAATCTTAGTCATTAAATGCAGAACTTAGTCATTAAATGCAAACTGCCCTGTGCCGAGTATTCTGTTTAATTCTCTTAATTCTAATCTATTAAATAATGTCTACTGCTTAAATATTCTCTGAAAGTAATTCTTGTTATAGTGGTTATTTGTAATTCTCTTGTTCTAGTTGATGTGTGCATATAATTCATTTTGGCTATACTTTGACTTTAGATAATTACTGATAAAATGAAAAAAACGACCTTATTATATTCTCTAGATGGTCAAATTTTTTTTTTTTAACATGACACTGTTTATTACAGTGATTGTTCAGATAAAAAAGAAATGCCAGTGAAGTGCCCACTGCAACAGTGGGTAGCCAGTTATTGTGCAGTAACACCTTTAAAAGAAACTAATTTGATATTACAGAAAGTAGATTGCCATTGTAGCAAGATGTATTTTTAAAAGCTTATTAAAAACGTTTAGTGTGTTTAATGTTCAGTAGTTAATGCCAAAGCATCTGTGACCCGCGTAGCAGCAGCACTGTTCAAAATTGAGGTTGGTTGGTGTCAGCTGCAGGGTTTGTTTTGGATAAGAGCAAAATAACATTCGCAATAAGGGAGTGGGACCTCACTTCTAAAAAAAACAAACAAAAAAAACCACTGTAGCTGTATAGGAAAGCTTGGATTTGTGGGCCTGTTTTCACAGTGAAATCTGTTACAGTGTGTCCTGTATTCCTAGTATTTATTTTCTGTGTCAGACATCAAACTCTACAGCTCTCTTACACGTGTGTTCTTTTCATTTTTTACTTTCTAGCCAGCCAAGCTAGAGATTTATTATCAAAAATGCTTGTAGTAGATCCAGACAAGAGAATTTCTGTAGATGAAGCCTTACGTCATCCTTATATTACTGTCTGGTATGATCCAGCTGAAGCAGAAGCAGTAAGTTTGCATTTAAAATAAATTTTAAGATACAGTTTAATAACTTTAAAGAATGACTTTAGTTTCAGTCAAGAGCCTGCTTTGAACTCGTTCTTTGGCTAGCAAAGTCACACACAAAATGTTCAGATCAACATTAGTGACAGAATCACCTGAAGAACAGCTGCTGGAGTGGAGTTGATATAATTTTGAAAGTGGTTGTCGATAGTTCCTGCTGCTTTACAGAAAGAGTTGCCTGTGTGGTGGTAACCTCGGACTTTTTGTAAAGGGGACTTGCTCTGAGGCACCATAAAGCCTTACAATGAGTTTAATTTTAGTCGATGCTTTTAGACAGCAGTCCAGTGGGAGGCAGGACTTAAAAGCAAATTCTGGAGTTCTAAACTGAATGTGTCTGAGGTATAGGGAATAGGCTGGCAAAGATGAAGGTAGCAAAATGCTAAAAAATTTCAATTTTTAGGTCTTTCAGTTACGATTGGTTGTGTTAACGTGATGTAGTAGATATGCTATAGACTTTCTTTTCTTTGTAGCCTCCACCTCAAATCTATGATGCACAATTGGAAGAAAGAGAACATGCAATTGAAGAATGGAAAGGTAAAAAGTGAGCATGGCAAATGATGTTTCTTGTAATAACTTGTATTATTATTGTGTGGCTCGCAGTACACGTGTGCTGGATTGTGTAACTGACTGGAACCCACTATTCCAATTATGTAGTACTGCCTGTGGCAATAATGAAGTCGTCAATAATGGAAAAACGTTCTGTTTGGAGTGAATATGTATATACACACATGCAGATATGTACATACACACACGTAACATTCTGAAGTCTAGTCAACAAAATGCTGCAGTTCTGATTTTTTTTTCCTGAGCGTTTTGTTGTTGTTGAGTGTTTGTATTCTCAGTGGGCTTTTTCTTAATAGAAAATTCTCTGAAGGAGAAACATGTTTCTCTTTTCATGTGCATTATTTAAGCCATATCTCCTGAAAATATTTACTAATTAATTTGTTCTAGAGGTCTTAGATAGGAGAAAAGTTTTTTTGGTGTGGGTTTTTTTTGTCTTCCTCTCCTCATTACTTATTTATTGACCAAATAGATTAAACTGTTGACTTATAGAAAAGAATAAACAGCCTTGTAATATTGAAACCAATTACACCTTACAGTTCTAGTCAAAAACATTGAGTGATGAGGCAGTTCAGATTTTACACCTCTACCATCAGAGGACCAAGGGTGATAGACATAATTGCTTAGTTGTTTGCAAGTCCCTTGTTTTTGTAAAATAGCTTTATAATTTCAGGTATTGATTCTGGTTTATATATATTTTCTTTAGGACATGTCTGCACAGGTACACTTCAAATTATTTTGGGTTAATGCAAGGTGGAAAATTAAAATGGATCAGTTCAATCTGATTGAATCCATTTATAAGTGTTGTTACTCAATATTAAAGAGGTCTTAATCTATTTAAATATTGTTACTCTTAGTTACATTGCTTAGTTACATGGTGTATGTGAGTACATACACAAACTACTGTGAATTAACTGAAAGTCTAACTTAGTGTACCTGATGCTCTGCAGTAGTAATAATCCTTTTGCTGTAGAAGGGGCTGAGGTAAGCCAGCTTGTGTGCACCGTGCTACAGACATTTCAAAAAGAATAATGGATGGTTCTTTAAAGTTACAGCTCTAATTTTGTTGGTGTTGTTCAGGTGTCTGTATCCTAAATTGTCCTTGACTAGTAAATGAGGACTTTCATGTAATATTTTAATTTTTTTTTACGTACTTCAGAATTTCCAGACTTTCCTCAATATATCCACGTAGATTGTTCTTAATTTTTAAAGACGTTTGTATATGGTTTTGTTATCAAAGTAAAATTTTCATGGGGGTTGTCATGTTTTTTTTAAATCCAAATCCATTTGGAGGGTTTTTTTTTAACATTTAATATTAGTGCATTGTAGGTATGTATAAAGTTTTGGGCTGGGATGGTTGTTATTTTCAAATGGACAGCTATTCTATTTATCAAATACATTGATTTTGGTACGTCCTTGGTGTCTTTCTGTGATGCATAACGAAAATCCTTAGAATTCTCCAATTATTGCCATAGGCCTTTAAAAAAAAGGAAAATAAATACCTATACTGTTGTACTTCCATACTGACCTTCAACCATGTCATTGTACCTTTGCTCATACATAAATTGTATACAAATCTTCTGTGATCTTACAGTGTTTTTTCTATCTCTTCTTTCATTCTTCCCACCCTTCTCTCGTAAGAATTAATATACAAAGAAGTAATGGATTGGGAAGAAAGGAGCAAGAATGGTGTGGTAAAAGATCAGCCCTCAGGTTAGTCATTGTTTCAGTAGTTCTCCCGTAACTGTGATACACAGCGCTGATCTGTCGCGCTAGCGAACGAAGAAATCCTGCTTAATAATCCAGGTGGGCGAAAGTTGTGTTGTTCAGGACTCTTGATTCTGATCTGCCTCTGGAGATACATGTGCAGTAGTTTTTGATTATTAGGAATAAAGTTGTAGGAAAACTTCCGACGCCCTGAGCTGCCTTCTCCCCAAAGGGCTCGGTCATCAAATGAAATAATCGACACCGTTACATCCGCCGTTGCACAGGTATCCTCTGTGCTGAACGCGTATTCTGCGGCTCTGGAGGAATGAGTCTCTGTCATGCCGGGCTAAACATCATTAGGGCCCCTTGTTTTAAAATAATTAATAGTGCAGAGCTTGGCACTTGAGTCACTGTTCACATTATACATTGCTGCTTTTTTTCTTCCTTCTCAAAGAGGGAGAAAAATAAAAATCTCTTCTCTTAATGTTCACCTGCGGCTTTGAGTGCTAGGGAGCTTAGTGCTTGCTTTTCTGCAGTTTATTAATTTTTTCGTTTTTCTAAGGATTTCTGTGGGGAAAGTGATGCTCAGAGCCTAGAAGGGTAGTTACTTATACCTGCATTATTGTCTTGCCTCAGATTTTATTATGTTTGGTTTACTTAGCACAGATGCAGCAGTGAATAGCAACACCAGTCCTTCCCAGTCATCATCTATCAATGACATTTCATCCATGTCAACAGAGCAAACATTGGCCTCAGATACAGACAGCAGCCTCGATGCCTTGACAGGACCCCTTGAAGGATGCCGATGATCAGCTAGGATTGCAGACTCGACTTTGGAAAAGAACTCTTGCTTCCATTGGGCTTGAATTGCTTGTGAGTTAATGGAACCAAGTAGAAAAACTCCATGTTCTGCATGTTCTGCTAAAGTAATGCCTGTTTTTTTTACTCAGTTGTTATGAAATTGCCTGCTTAATGTTGTAGAATGAAAGCAAATCAATGTCTATAGAACAAAAAATTTCAGTTTAGACACTATTTAGGCTTTTCTTTGTTTCAGCCTATTTCAGGTGAGCAGTTACAATAGACTTTTTGCCAATAACTCCTCTTAAGTGAGTTCATGAATCTTCAGTCCCAACTGACAGGCTTCTGTGACACAATGTTTGTTTACATTTTAGTACAGTATTGCTCATTAGTAGGTTTTTCAAATGTATAGTCTCTGTGAAGTTTGTTTTAACGTGTGACTGTGGCAGTTTGCTTTATTTAACAACTGGAGTGTTGTACATAAGTGTGAACTCACACACTGAATGCTCTCAGTACTGTGTTTAAAGGGCAGTTATTCTTCTACGTAGCACTTTTTTTATTGAGCCCTTTCTGTCTTCACTTTCCAACTATGCTGTCTGTCTTCTTGTAGAAGAGATAAATGCAAAGTTTAAAGAATATAGCTGTTACTTTGTATTTCCCCCATGATTATGGATCTCTAACTTTTTCAGGTTATCAGAAGATACAGTGGCTTAATTAAATCTTAAAGAAGGATGAGTGACTTATTGTGAAGCAGTGCCTGTTTGGAAGAGGAGAGAGTGCTAAAATGTTCTGTATTTTCTAGCTTGTGATACTGGTCCTTTAACTAAAACAGAAATTTTATCTATGATGCTCTTCATTCACTGCAAACTCCGATAAAAGGACAGATGAATTGGAGAGGCTTGTGACCTCAGAAGGAGCTGCATAAATGTTTTCCATTTTTGAATGGGTCCATTCTAGCAAGTAATTAAAGAAATAAAAATATAGTGGTGTTGAGTCACTTGTAAATTAAGTATTTAGTTAACAGAGCTTAGCTCTGTTCCCGCATTAGGAAAACCTCTCTATTTCTACTGGGGGAGGTAAACATATTTAATAGATATTTGCTAAATACCATGTTAGAGAAGAAGAGATTATTTGCTGTTTCAATACAGGCTTATCAATAGAGTTTTCTGAATCAGGTAGCACAGACATTGCCTGTTACATTGCACAGTACCTTGAATTAGAAAATGCATTTGCAGTAGAGTAGGGCTTAAAGTGCTTTATATTACACACTTGTGGATTTGTGCACGTTCGCGTTGGAGTGCACAGGTGTGAAATTTTGCTAAAGGATCTTGTGTGTGTGCATGCGTGTGAGATTAAACTATATAGGAGTAATAGAGATGTACAAGATGAGGTAAAGCACCACTTTCTTAAAGGCACTATATTTAGCTGTTGATCCAGATACTCTTGACTTGAATATATGAATAGAACTTATAAAATATACTGGCCCAGCCAGCCACTGCATTACTGACATATTTCTCTTGTAAAAGAAAATTATCCATTGTTTCTGACCTTAACGATTTGAAAAGCAGCAATTGCTTTTATATTAAAAAGACATTGCTTTTATATTAAAATTATACCCCTTATTAATAGCTTAATATGCTGTAGTAAAAATATTAAGGTTTTACTGTCCNAGAAGGTTTAAAAAAAATTAAAAATTAACAAAGTACTTTATATGATGTTAACTTCAGAATTGTCATCTGGAATCTTGGATTTTTAAAATTCTCTTTAATTGAATTTCAGGATATTGGGGCTTTGTTTTTCCTTGTTGTTTGGTTTTAAACTTGTGGATACCCTAATTTATCTTTGGATACTGACAGTATAGATGAAATATTTTGAGTGCATTTTTGTCACTGGAAAAAACATTTTTAAATATGTTTGCCATATAGCAGAACAGCACAGGTTGCTGGTTTACATTTTTAAAATCCTTGTTATTTGTGCAAGTTAAAATTACTGAAGACACCCATTCAAAATGAACATTATTAGTGATTTGCTGTGGAAGTAATCTACTGGATTGCATTTTTCAAGTTTTTTTAATCTTTTTTAACTGAAGTTGCACTGTGCTATGTTAATTTGAACAGTTACTGCTTTAGAAGGCTAAAGGCAACAAAGATACTTTGTTTTTTTAATGTGTTTTGGATATTCGCAGAGTTGAATTTTTCCTGTTGGGCTTGGGCTGCTCAGAACAAGGGGGAGTTGGACCAGATGCCCTCCAGGTCTCTTCCAACATAAATTATTCTGTGATTCAAATTGTCTTTCAATGTCTTTTAACACAACTGCCCTATCTTCATGATTTGAACTGGTATCTGACCTTCTCCTAGTGTTATGTACTGTTACCTTTGAATATGTACTCTTGGAACAAAAAAAATACCCCAAGACGAACTGAGCTTATTTGTAAACCTTGTTGTAGGAGAAGCTGTCTCATCCCTTATTGTTTTCAGTGTTGTCTTGCTGTGGCACACATCGGAGCTTCAAAATTTTACCGAAATGTTGCTGCCTTTGGAGCATGCATAAAACATCTGTGAATATTGTGGATTTTGATTCTGGTATAATTCAAAACCAAATTGCTAATAACCTGAATGAGCATCAATCTCAAGCAGGCACATACGCAGACTATATTCAGAAAAACGCATGCAGCATAGACGCATGCTAAAGGTCCCGTGCTATTTCAGTGTGCACCTATAGACTATACACGCACTGCATGCAGATTGTATATATGTAGCTGTATTCCTGACTGCAGACTGAAGTTCAGTGCCACATTGTGAAATGGTCATCAGTGCAGAGAACCTCATCGTTGATGGAAAACAAAATGCACATGTAACTTGACAGGGCTTTAAAAGTTTAGAGAGTTTGGTGTGCAATATAATCACTTCTATTCCTAATACTAAAATCATGTATGTAAAGTGATGCAATTGACCATTTTTTTGCACTTTGGCATTTATAAATATTTATATGTATTTAAAGATGAAGAATATGTGAGTGTGTGTATACATATATATTAAAAAACCTGCTCAGTTTTGTAAACATGAATGTTACTTTTTCTTTGAGAGACTTTGTATAGTGTTAACACTACTGCAGTAAACATAAACAATTTATGAAATATGACTAAAAATAAGTGGTGGTCAACATAGATACAATCTGTAATCTTAACTGCTCACCTGAAAAAGAGAGGGATCTATGGCTATCAATCAGATTATTTATCAGAAACATTCTGTTAAATATATGAACACTGAGTAGCTGAATGGCATTGCAGAAATGGAGTATGTTTTAAACAGTTCATTTCGCCTGTGCTCGTATCATTTTTCCTCAAAAAAAACCTTAGAAAGAGAAGCTTGGCATTTTGAAACCTGGGTAAGCAGCCTGTAGGTGTGCTTTGAGGAAAGACTGTGAATGACAAGTCTAGTTTTTTACTGAAAAAGAGGAGAAGTGAATGTCAAAATGAAGGCTTTGTCTGCATGGATCATACCAAATGAACTAGTCTAATGATGGGAAACTAGGGCTTGCAAACAACCTTTGAAGTTTTGTAGGGTTTCCGGTAAGGGTTGGCATTTGTTTGTCAAAGTAAAGAAGAATAAACTCAACCTTAACTAGAAATTAACTAGTTGGTTGATGAGTTTCAAAACCTGTTAGGAACCAGAGAGCTCTTGAGGTTTTCTTTGTCTCTTAACTCCTGACAGAGAGTATGTGTTTATTCAAAATTATTTTTTAAAAAAGTGATTCCAGATGTTTAATTTTTCTTTCCTAAAGGAAAGACCTTAAATGCTAAATCGGTTTCCTTTTTAGATCTGATTGTATTTGGCTTAAGATTACAATTTTATGAATGAAGTAGAATTTAGACATTCAAAATACAGCTGACATACGGAGTCTCCAAGACCCCAGTGGATGAGCCTTCTTCTGGCAGGAGCGCAGTCCTCCATTGGCCGTGCGCTGGAAGGTCAGACGTTAAAGTGCAGACAAATCTTTACTGAACAGGACGCTGGTTTGGAGTTACGGGTTCAGCCGTGCAGCGGTGCGGTTCGTGTGGAGCCTTTCGCTGAGTTGTGACACTTGGAATGGAAGCACTTCACGCGTGGTGGGGGGTAAATGCTCAACAGCCTTTGTCTGTATATTCCACATGTGTCATGTGGATTCTATCGGGGCTTGATGCTAAACTCACTGATACCGTATACTGGGAACCAGATTCTTTCCTGGGATGTGTATGGTGTAATTCCTGCTCAAAAGTGGTTTTGATCCAGGGATACCTGCACCCAGATGCAGAATTTGGACTTGAGTTCCTATAGATGAATCTAGTGATTTCTTTGCTTTTTCCAGAGTGTCTTTGATTATTTTTTTTAAGACGTTGAAATATGACAGAAAAAGTGTATTCTGGCTCATTATTTTACATATATTTTAGATTGTCTATTTCATGAGTGACAGTGATGTTCTAAAAGCTTATTACACAACTTATGAAATCAGTTTTATTTTTTGCCTGCTCTGCATGCTGAGAATGTCTGGCGCTAAACTGATGTTTGAAGCAGACCGTCTTTTCTCACATTAGTGTTGGAAGAAAGTGGAGAGATAACCATCGTTTCTGTTTGTTCTATAAAATTACTATTTTTGTAACTAAAATTTTAGTTGTTGGATTTCAATCCCACAGTGTTGCTTTGTGGATATAAATTTACTGGGGTCCGCTATTTCAAGCAGTATATGTATAACAAGTCCAGTATAAAATTAAACTAATAAAATGCACCCTTCTGCAATTTGTTGTTGAAAATATGGCAAATTACTTTGGTCCAAGAATTCAAAACAAAATAGAGGAAATACATTTAACTATTTAAGTTGTTATTCCTTGATGCTGCTGCTTATTTTTTGAAAAGGTGCTTGCAATTTTGCACAAAAGATATCAACTTTGTTAATTGCTGGGTTTGAAGCACTTTAGGACTCTTCTAAATACAACCAGTATACGGTGTAAAAAGGAATGACATAAAAAATGTTTAATGTGTTTAAACTTTGGTTACAATCTTTACTACTCTAATAGATTTGATCAGCATATTCCTTTAAATATAACCTATTTTCACAGATTTTAAATTGGAAATGTTTTTTATGGGCTGAAATTTAACACATAGTGAGAGATGAATTGCGAAACATCTCGTACTCAAATGCCTGTAGGGTGACTCGAATAGCAGTGTGACTACTTAGCCATCTATTACATGAAAATACAGCAAGGTTTGTTCCAGTGGTAAGATCAGCTAGCTGGGAGCACTAGGATTCTTTTTCTTAAACAAGAAACTTTGTATTAACTTTGGGCTGCGCATCAGAAGGTAGCTGTGTATGTTATGGTAAGGCCAGAACGTCTGCCTGGTGGGACTCCACTGTGATAGATGTCCTGGGAGTACCACAGGATGACTCTGTCTCTGCTCTAACGTTTTCTTACGCTTCTAGTCCTAGAGCCTGCGCCTGCCTGCCGTGTGCTGCAGCAAGCACACGTGTGCTTGTGTCCCAGGCTGGGTCTGTAGTCAGCACTCCGTGGTTTCTGGGGGCAGCGAAAGCAGAGGAGAAAGTAGTCGGGTAAGAACAGCACTTCATGTTGGCTACCCGAAACAGTAGTCATGTTTGTTACTGATAACAAAGCTAATTTAATACTGTGAGCGCGTGCTCTTGTATCGTCTTCTAATGGGGAAAAATTTTTTTGAAAAACTAAGTGTCACTAGCTTTTCTATAAATTCAGATGCTTAAATTGGTGCTAATTTTTAAAAAGAAAATGTAACAGATGGTTAGCAGTGTATTTGTCTGTTTTTGATACCTATATTTTCTTAAATGGTGGCAAGCCAAACTTTATAAAAGGATGAATGTGCATTTTCAGCTTCATCAGATTCCCAGATTTTCCTGAAGTAAAATATTTCAACTTCTGTGGTAGTTACTGCTGCTTTGGAGCTGTTGCTTTCAGGTGTCTTACACCCTAATAAAATCAACACAATTAGAAAAGATAGCAATGCATAAGTACCCCTTTCTTTAAATTACAGGATGTATTGGGTTCCCCAGGTGGTTTTAGCAGTTTAGTGTAATCAAGATACCTAATTAGGAGCAAATCACAATACTTGTGTGCAGTTAACTCAGTACAGCGAAGCCTTACCTGCTCATTAAGATTAATTTATAAAGATTATACAAATTTTAATCTATTTTAAAGAGGGAATAACAAATAGAAGAAATAAACTGTTTTCATATAAATTCAGATGTGAATTCCAGAGAATATATTCTATAGTATATTGCAGAACACATGCTATTAAGGAGTATAATAGGCTCCTTGAGTGATTTGTTTTGAAATCTAGTTTTATCTAATGACCCAGAATAAACTCCCTCCAAAAATCAGTTCTCTGAGAATTTCTTTTGAAATGCCTTCAAGTTTTACCTCCCTCCAGAATGCTTTCTGTGTATTGTTTGGGCCCTCTTTCCTGCCTTCTGTTTACCAAATGTCACAAGAAGTAGCATCAAGCCCTATCACTTGTTACAGTATTCTGATTTTATGGCCTTAATATTAGTTATAGTACGGTATATAACTTCAGAAGAAAGATGTGCTTTGAATTCTAACTACATAGATACACGTGGCCTCTTCTGCCTATGAAATTAGGCTTTGATTGTCATACCTGGTTCTCGATGCTTGTGCAATAGGAACATGTTCCTTTCGATGCGGTGGCTATTGTGTCTGATGCTGGACTTTGTTTTCAGGATGACTAGAAAGTTTTTGGGGTGGTGGTTGTTTTTATTTTTTTTATGGACAGCAGTTATGCTTCCTTGGTTTTTTGGATTGATTTTCTTTAGGGAAACTAGACTTTTGTAAGGAAAACTGTCAAAAACTAGTTCTGAAGCGCTAGTTAAAGCCTCGTTCTGAAGCTTTTTGGGTTTTTTCTTCAAAACCGTATCGTAAAACAGTACTAAAGCCACTGTAAAACTACAAATAAATATGTATACTTAAAAGATTTGAGCAGTCTGTCTTATTTAATGTAGCAGTGTTTTCTTGATTCTTCGTGTGTTGAAGTGGAATGTTTTATGTAACCAGAATGATGTATGCTCTTCGTTATCTTAAAACACAAAGTTTCAGTTACTTTAGCTTCCAGTTAACCAAAAAGTAAGTATTTATATGAAAAATTAATGTAGAACAGCTTTGAGATTGGTTGGAGCTGCTTTCTCCTGATCGGTTGGAACATTTGGACACAGTAACAGCACTTGGTTTTACTGCCAAGTAAAAAGTGTGTTTTGAAATTTGTTGTTTGTTGTTTTTTTGTTTTTTTTTTTAAATTGCAGCAGCTTGCCTGGTAATACTGACCAATCTGTGTTCCCATCCCTGTGCTGATACAGGGTCGTAATCAGAATGCCAGACTCCCTTGCAAGTGTTGGATAAGCCACTGGCTATATATGTGTATATATATGTACACATATATAAAAGGACTTTGGAGGAATTTTCTCTCTGCCTTGTGCTCAGACAGTGTTGTGGTTCATTTGTTCTCACTGAACAAGACAGAGGTACAGCTAACTTTAAAAAAGTAGTTGCATCATACTTCTTTTGAGGAAGAGGGAAGTATTCTTGCAAAGGCAGCGAGGAGGTTTTCAGGCGCCTTGCAAAGCTGTCTGCTCTAACGCCAGCGAAGGCGGAGGAAAACCCAACTGCTGCTTTGGTCTGATTGCTTTCCATGGAGGTTTTCTAAGGTAAAAGGAAGGGTTAACGTAGCTGCCTTTCTAGATGCAGGGATAGGGTTACTGTTCAACGGTGCACTGGTGGAGACCGACCGGGCAATGTGTGGAAGGGGTTGGCCAGCGTGCGCTGGTGAATAGAGGTCCTGCAGCATCACCCTGGGCCTGGCGTAGGGCAGGGCCGCTCCGCTCCACGCGCCTCGTGGGGCAAGGCGGGCTGTTTGAGTCACTCTGATTTGATTTTAAAAAAAGCTGTTCGCTTCCCTCTGAGGAAGAAAAACATCTGTGCGGTTTCTGCTTACACATCTATCAGCTGTTTTAGGGAGACATCAAGTTGTCAAGTTCATCATGCTGAAGAGCAACTAAGGAACCACATGTTTTCCTCATACAAAGTATGATTTATATTCAGTACAGATTTCAGTATACAGATGCCGTGTTCGTGTTAAAGTTCTTCTGCAGTGGATTAAAAGAGCCGGAGTTATTTTCTTGGTACTGAACTGTCTATCTGTGTTGTGGTTTGACCCAGCAGCTGGCAACTCAGCAGCAGGCAGCCGCTCGCTCACCCCCCTTTCACCCCAGCAGCGTGGGGAGGAGAAACGGCCAACAGGGGAAACGTGTGGGTTGAGATAAAGACAGTTCAGAAAGAACAAAGCAAATACTAATGCTAACACTAATAACAATGATAATGAATATGCAAAACAAATTATGCAATACACTTTTTCTCACCAATTCGCAACCATTCCCCGAGCAGTGATCGCAGAACCCTGGAAACCCTAAATATTGCTAAATTCCTGAAGAAGTTCAAACTCCCAGAACAGAGAAGAGCGAAGAGCTACCCACCCTCCAGCCACCCCTCATTCCCAAACTGAGCACGATGGCTGTGGTACGGAGCCTTTCCACTGCCTGGCTGGCCGTGCTCCCTCCCAGCTCCTGCCCACCTGCTCCCGAGCTGAATATGAGAAACCGGAAAAAGTCCTTAATTTCATAGCAACAACTGACAACAGCAGTGCTTTCAACATTCTTGTACTAAATCCAAAACCCAGTAGCTACTGGGAGGAGAATTAACTCCATCCCAGCTGAAAGCGGGACCATGTGTCCTTAATGCTGGTATCAAAATAGTTAACGCAGCTCCTGTGTGGGAAGAGGTAGCTCAGAAGAGATGGGAGGGAGGGAGCCCACCAGTGATGGTCTGGAGAGGAGTGTGTTCTTTGGGGACTCCTGCGGGGAGGCTGGTTGCAATCCAGAGGAGCAAAGGGCTCTGTAAGAGACCTGCTCCGTGAAGGAGTGTCCCTTCAGTGGGAGGACAGGAGCTGCGCAACAGCTCTGATCATGGCTGCAGGGCTGGGTGAGGGTGCTGGTGGGGGCTAGAGGGAGATGGGTGTCGTCTCCTCGTTCCCCTGTCTCTGACTGAAGCAGCTGACTTTGGGATGCAGATGTGAGCTCAGCATTCTCCAAAGCCCCTGTGATACCTCTCTGATTTCTGGGGTGGCTGGTGAAGCCCGCTGACAAGTGTGACATCCCTTGATTAAAAGCACTCGGCCACTTCAGCCTTCAGCGCATCAGTGCAGGGCTCAAGGCTGGCCAGGAACTACCCGGGCGCTTCCCCAGCACACGGCGGGGGCTGGCTTGGGCTCTGCTAAGGCAGAGATGTCTGGAAGGTTTTTCCAGCAGTAAGAGAAAGCATCCCTGGCATTGGCAGAGTGGTGCGGAGCTCCTGGAGTTCAGGGATCCCAAGAAGTTTCTGTCAGCTGCTTGCTTTGGAATTGACAGCCCGGTTTTACTGTTGGGGGTCTCATCTCACCCCTGAAATGGGAGTGGGTGTGGAAATCCCAAGATGGCCTTTCATTCTCCTGCAGTTCAGCTCCATTTCGGACTGAATGAGCTCCCGTTTATTGCCACCTGTTAATTTCCCCAAAGGTTTCAAAGAATTCTTCCATTTCTTTTTGGAGCATTTCATTTCTTCTCTCTGCATCTTCCTTTGCTCGCTCTGCGTTTCGCATTTTCATCTCCGCGAGGCTGTACCACTGACGCTGCTGTCCCAGTTTCGAGTGCGTGGCCTTAATCTCCGCCTGCAGCTCTCTGTTCCGCTGCTCCAGGCTGTTGGAGAGACGGGCAGTCTCAATTACAGAGGGGTTTTTCCCCTTTCTTAATAATACTATAGGCTTTTTTAAAGCTAGCCTTTTTTTCATATGTACCCATAAGTACAAATATTGGCATCCCCAATAGTTTTCCAATTTCTGGTGTTATATATTAATATAAAAGCTGCAATTCTTAATTATCCTAATTTACAATAAATCTAAATAACCATATGGCCAAAGGAGTTAGTTTTGGGGTTGAGGGTTTTTTTTTCTAGCGGAATACTACAGTAGTCTAACAAGAAATGGCAATGCAACATATTTTAGGAAACACTGAGGATTCTGCTTGGGTTGCAGTTCCCTTGAACTGCAAGGGAAAACATAAGCAGGATACAGCAAAGAGATTAAAAAAAAAAAAAAAAGAAAAAGCCAAAAACCTAGGAACAGCTCCTTTTACTAAGAAGTAGCTGATGACTACTTCTTCAAGAAATTAAGTGATTTTTTTTTTCTTTACCAATATTCAAGGCAAAGTGTGATTCAACATTACCCACTTGCCATCTGTTGAAATGATGAATGTTGAGGTATTTTATGATTTAATCAAATAGTCAATTTGCACAACATATCTGTAACTTATAACTAATGAACAATATTGTGTTTAAAATGTTCACTCCTTTTAACTCCACAACAGAAAGGCAGCACTATTTGGAAAGCAGAGCCTGGAAATGCTTCTTTTTTTCCTTGATAACAAGCTATGGCTAAATCTCTATTCAATTTCTAATCTCAGAAATTGGGAAAATACTTATGAACACTTTCCTCTGAGTTGTTAAAATTCATGACTTGCAATCCGTAAAGAATAATGGCTTACTGCTAACGCTGCCAGGAAGCAACTCATTTTTCCCGAGAGAAAGGCTTAATATTGGATTAAGGCAAAAGAGTAAAATACACAATAGACCAGAGGCTTATCAAGAGCTCTGCAAAAAATCTTACAGAGGCTGCAGTGTTTCTCAAGCACCTCCCATGAAAATGAATTCAAATTACTCTGAATATTTGCTAACCTAATCCTGTACTGCTGGAGCCTGGGTGACAATCTCAGCGGTGTGTGGAGGCGTTGACTGCAGCAGCCGCCGTAGACCCTCTGCGCAGAGAAGGGCTGGAGAAGGGTACAGTAGGAAGAGATGCCTTCCCTGAAGCCTCATCGTTTTTAAAATCCTTTACCTTGCAATTTGAGATTCGTACTCGGCCTTCTGCCTGGACATCAGCAGCCTCAGCTTGGCCAGGGGGTTCTGCGGGGAGCTCGGCTTTGCTGGCGAGTCGCTGGAGGAAGCGAAGCTGTCGCTGTTGTCCGCTGGGACACGTCCCGCGTGCTCCTGATCCTGCAAAACAGGACTTGCAGCTGTGTTGGTTTCTGGGGAGTCTTCTAGGTGGGCGAGCCTTGTCAAACAGCTTGCAGGAGAATTTTCCTCAAACATTGTTGGGCAGCGGGAACCTGCTGAGCAAGCCCAGCCAGCACCACCAGTGCCCCCGGGGTGTTGCCGGAGACCCAATGCCTTTGCTGGTTCAGAGGAGACCTTGCGTTTGGGTCTGTCTCGCTCTGCCTTGTCATGGGCTGTGAGAGTTTTCTCCCTCCCCACAGCTGTCTGAAGCTTTTTCAAATACTTGGAAACAGTCCATTTTGCTGGAGCCTGGATCTTGTGTCAGGCTCTGGCTTTGTTTTTTGTGCACAGCGGGTTGAGGTCTTGAACCGCTGCGCCCGTCTGCTGCCTGCTCGCCTTCATTGCCGGGGCTGGTTTCTTCTCATCCCCAGGAACTACTGCTGCTCCCCTACCCTCGATCTGTTTGGCGCAGTTTGACTGGCATCTGTGGGTCCCCCATTTATAGCTGTCCACCCCTGACCGGTGTCCTGCCCGGGGTGGGGAGGTGAATTCTGCAGCCGGGGCTGCGCGGGGGCAGCGGGACACCCGCTTTGCAGGCTGTGGGGACAGGGCCCCTCGGGCTCCCCTTCGCACGCGTTAGGAAAGAGCAGCTTGACATCTGGTTTGGCTGCGCTGCATCGGGTCGGTCAGGCGTGAGGAAGAGTTGTGTAAATGTAAAATGGCTCGCTGTGCCGCCTCGTCCCGGGCGCATCCGCCGCGGCCGCTCCGCAGAGAGCAAATGGCAGCGGCGCGGGCAAGGGAGGCCGGCTGCTCCGGCCACGCTGCTCCAAGGACAAGAAGCTGGAGGTTAAGGAAAAATAGGCAGCTCATCAGTTCTATTTCAGCTCCTCTTAGAAAAACTATTTGATGTGCATAAATATGGAGTGTTTATTTTAGCTGCCTGTTCTCACAAGAGAATCAAGCACAGTACAGAAATAGCTTGATTATAACTAAAGGAAGAGCAAGCTACACATGCAGCTTAAATGCATATCTCAAAAATAATAGAGATCGCTTAAAATAATCTGAAAAGTTGTATCCTCTCCCTAACCCCCACCTGTTCAGTCTCTGGGTACAAGAAGTGAAAATGAGCTGGTTTCAGTGCTGTTGGATTTCTGTAAGTGTTTTACTGGTCTCCTATGTGAAAACCACTCCTGGTTTTCGCTCATCACACCTGACAAGGCTGTGGTGTGTTCCTCCTTGAAGTCGGGGCTGGGAGGTTATCGAGATGCTTTCCCGCTTGAACCCACACTCACTTCTGTAGGAGGAGTCCTTGGAAATGAGCAGGCGGGTAGGTGCATGTTTTGGGAATCCAAAGAAGGGCTGGGATGAGGGTTGTATACAAAGAAGTAAAGAAGGCTTTAGCCTTCTGCGGGTGAGATGCTGCACTGGAGGAAGGTGGGGAGAGATCCACTAATTCGATTTCGCAGAAATACAAGAGGACGAGAGGCAATGGCCTCAAGTTGCATCAGTGGAGGTTTAGATTAGATATTAGGAAAAATTTCTTTACTGAAAGAGTGATCAGGTATGGGAACAGGCTGCCCAGGGAGGTGGTTGAGTCCCCATTCCTGGAGGTGTTTTAAAAAGGTGTAGATGTGGCACTTCGGGATATGGTTTAGTAGGCATGGTGGTGTTGGGTGGATGGTTGGACTCGATGATCCTAGAGGTCTTTTCCAATCTATGATTCTATGATTCAAGACCACCATCCACACCCTCCTCTCCCCACCCAGCCCTGCAGTTGCTGCTAACCTAAACTTTTCCTCCAGAAACAGATATTCCTGGACTATGAATGCCAGTGCTTGACATGAGTTCTGTGTCTATTAATAATCTAACAGATGGCTGTAGTTTCTGATGCATCAGATTCGGTTTCATTGATTAATCTGTTTCCTCCCCAGCCCAAGGGGAGAGGCGGCAGCTGTGCCGACCGGCAGCTGCTCTTGCACAGCCGGGAGCGTCTCCGGCCCCGATTCCCGCAGGCACCTCCGCTCGCCCGGCGAGGGAGCGATCCTGGCATCACTGCCTGTCGGGAGGCTGGCAGGGAGCAAGCCTGTCACCTCTGCTAAGTCAGGGTGGAGAAGCGGGACAGCCGAGGGGACGCATCTGAGAGTGGATGGACTGGGAGGTGTCCGACCGTTGTGGTCCCCTTTGCAGTTACAGTGCTGTAACAGCTCGATGTGGGTGAAATTATGGAGGTCAGTGGGATATAGGAAATTTGGAGAGCTGTGCTCAAGGCATGTCACCTCTAGTCATGGTCACCAAACCAATGTCTCACGGGTACTGGTTCGAGTGGCTTGTGTGGGAGACCCTTTGGAGGCAGCAGGTTTTCAGCTGCTGGGGTCAGGACCAGGGAATGATCAGCCCTTAGTCACAGAATCATAGAATCATAGAATGGTTTGGGTTGGAAGGGACCTTAAAGATCATCTGGTTCCAAACCCC
>Ga0065711_1029182_pt1 | contig 37245 bp, 20 predicted proteins | sample Hoacrofraction12_FD_59098 | JGI IMG/M metagenome (GOLD analysis project Ga0065711, IMG submission 59098) | Hoatzin crop microbial communities from Cojedes, Venezuela - Epithelial fraction 12 v2 (version 2) | ecosystem: Host-associated > Birds > Digestive system > Esophagus > Crop | place...
GCTGTAGGTGACCCTGCTTCGGCGGGGGGGTTGGACTAGATGACCCACAGAGGTCCCTTCCAACCCCTACTATTCTGTGATTCTGTGATTCTGTGATTCTGTGGCAATGGATTGCCCCAATTTGGGATAACTCAGTCTTTGGGGTATTTTAGTGCCTTCTTTATTGTATGGATTAATCTCTAGCTGGTATGTTTTGAGGCTTGTAAAAGTATGTAGTGTGTAGGTATAGTGTTTAAAAATACTTAAAGCTTTTGATGCTGTTCATGAAAATTTCCTGATAAATCTTTGGGAGGCCCAGTTTGATCTGAACCTCTGATGTCTTGCTAACATGATTCTGCATTTTCTTGTGGGAAAAATTCAGGGGTTTGAATTAGATTTTTCTGAATTTGTAATGGTATTTTCAGATAATTCATTCTTGTATCAGCTAGAAAACTTACAATAAGCTAATAAATGCTGTGACTATATTCACATCCAATTTAGACTTACCTGTCTAAAGATCTTCATATGTGTGTATTTCTATACACGTACTTAGAGATACATAAACATGCTACATAAAGAGTGTTAATGTCAACTTGTAAGAAAACTGTGAAGTGTTACCCTGGAGGAAGTAAACAGGAGAAAATTACTTGAGGGAAAGGTAGAACTGAGTGAGATTGGTCACCTTATTTCTGTCAAGTCATCTCAGCATCTTGCACAGCATTGATCTTGGGCACTGTGTAATTCCCCTGCGATTAATCTTCTGGTCAATCAGCTAATGCAGTTATGGTTTAATGTTTAGCTGTAGTCAATAGAGCCATCTAGGAATAGTGCATTAGGAAAACTGAAATATTTTATAGCTCTAAGAGTCTTGCCCATGTTGTGTATTTTCTGTGTAACGATAGATCATATATAGGTATTTAGAGATATAATTTGTAGAGTCTACTAAGTGTTGTGTGTCATGCAGTGTCAGTTTTCCATATGGTTTTTAATTTGTCTGGAGAGAAGAAAAGCAAATATTACCTTTTAGAGACATTGATACTATCATGCGAAAAACCTCTACCCCATTGAAGTGTTTGAGTGATTTGTATGCATGCTGTCCTCTGAAGTAGCAGCAAGACAGTAGCCATTATCCCCAGAGTTGTGCTTAGCCTCACTAATATGGGGACAGGGGGATGAAGTTCTGTCATGGACAGGTACTGAAATTAAATAAAAGTAGATGTGCTGGTCTGAACTGCTCTCAAATTAAACTCGGGAGGAAAAGAAACATGCTAAAAAGGATGAAGATGGAGAGAGGTGGAGAGAAAGCACAGAAACACTGCTGAAGTAACAACAATTTGCTTTGTAGTAAAATTTTACATGTAGCTAAGCTGAAAATAATTAATTCCTCTGTAGTTTGAGGGGGTATTTGCTTGTATTATCAAGAGATTTGTTTTCTAAGAACTTGAGATTTTCACGGATAAGTGATATAAACCAGACTTTTTTTCTATAGTAAGTAACTAGCACAATTATAAGATGAGGGGTTGTTTTTTTAACAATAGATGTGAACACCCTCAACTTCTAAAGTTGACTTTCTATTTTCATGATTTTTGTTGGGGGACAGGAAAGAGATGGGCCAAATGTTGTTGGAGACTGATATGTCACAAACTGACACTGTCCTCCCCTGTCATTTTGTTGGTGAATGGACAGCATCTGCCAGATGAAAAATATTTATCTGTCAAGGATGTGTTTAGCTGATGCATATAATAAGCCATTTCTTGGTGTCCTGTTATAACCTAGAGGCATCTGGTTTCTAGAGGCTGTCTTTTCGCTGCCTGACACTGCCGTTCAATCCTGAATGGGTTATACAGGAGGGAGTTTGTAATTTTTAAGTGGTGTTTTCTCTTGGGATTGGGCTAGGAAGTGTCTCCCCTCCTTCTGACCGTATCATTATTATGTATTTCAGTAGTTCTTTGTAAATCTAGAGTCAAATACACATTAGTTCTCTTCTTTGTCCTCAGTAGATTTCTTACATTAACACAATGAAATAGCAACGTTCTTGATTTTTAAAACACATATTTTCTGATTTTGATGGGGAAGGCAGGAGTATTCACATGATTTAGGTTAAGATACCTAGTTTAGATCCTCTGAATAGCCTTTTGCAGGCATTTCTCTTTCGCTGTTGACTACTTAGGGAATTTAACTCTTATAATCTGTAAATCACAAGTGGTTGAACTGATATCTGTAAAAACGGAGACACCGTGTGCTCTCCAGTTGTTCTTTTATCCTTTTATTTAATGTTCGTCCATGCTTTTGACTGCTGTCAGCACTGCTGACATTTACAGATGGGTACATGCATCATTTTTGGTTTTACATTAAAAAAAAAAAGAGAAAGTGTGCCTATGTCATATGTTCTTTGTACCTGAAATTAATACAAACTACTCAAAATCATTACTGTCATTGTTATTGAAAATTGTGTGTATAATATCACTCTGTAAAGTGTTGCTTATGTTAAGCCCCCGCCCCCTTTTTTTTTTGTCTTGGTGCAGGTGGAAGAGGGCTGGTGGGAAGGTATACTCAATGGAAAGACTGGCATGTTTCCTTCCAACTTCATAAAGGAATTGTCTGATTCTGATGATGCTGGAATAGCACAGGAAGAGCAAGTAAAGCCAAGTAAGGAAAAAAATATTATTGATGTTCTGTACGTATGTCTGTATCTTTATCCCCTAACACTTTGATAGGGTAATGCATTCGTATCTCTTGCTAGGAAGTGTTTTTGAATGTCATATTCTTAATGTATGCTGTGAAAGGGTCAGATGATGATTATAAGTGTGTACTTGGAATGCTACCTGAGTTGTAATATTGGCAATGCTCCCTGAGCTGTGTTAAAATTTGCCGAGCTGCAGCAGACCAAGAACACAGAAGGCAATGATGATTCTTGGCTTTGTATTTCAAAATGAATTAAATTTTTTTTTTGTCTTTAGATGTGGAAACTGAGCAAAGTAACCAAACATCTACAAAATGGCTGTGTTTATTTAAATGAGGGATTAAAGTGCCATGCCTTCTATAATGACTCCAGTAGATTTAAGAATTCATAATTATTGGTGTGGGACATGCGGCACTTTTTCCCTCCAGGTGCTGTGCATGTTACTATCACCTCCGTCACCCACTGCCCCAGCAGCCAAAGGGAAAAAAGCCAGAACTGGGACATGGACTTTGTTCTCTCACTTACAGTGGGCCAGTACTGCTGCAGGTGAAAAGCATGTTTGGTAACTAAGTTTGCAATAGTATAAGCATGGTAGTGGGTTGTCCTATTTATAACTTGCCTTGAAGAATAACCTGAACCAAAAGTATGCTGTTACATGAAATGGATACTTGGTGGTCTTCATGTTTTTTCTGTTTTTCAAACAGATATTCTTGTTACTTCCTAATTCAGTGATCAGTCCTGAATCTTTAGTGAAAAGGAAAAAAGGCAGTTGTATTTACATATTTCAGGCTAATTCCACAATACCTGCCAAGGTCTTCCTATTTTCAGCACTGCAGATACTCATTGCTATGTAGCATTCTTCTGAGATGTCTGAACAAGCAGAAGTGAAAGGACTCCCAAGATCTTTGTAAGCTTATTTCAGCTGAAATTTATCAAAGCCTTGATAGCTCAGTCTGTCTGTAAGAGGTAGAAAGTTACAATACTTAATTTCTTTTTTCTCTCTTTTTTTTTCCATTTAAGGCAAATTTTTCATCTTTATTTCATCCCACAGCAGTAAGATCCTAAAAAACCTGACCTTTGCAATGATGAAAATTTTTCGTATGTTTTTTATAATAGAGTACCTATTCCTGTGTAGGGGCACCAGTGACCTAGTCTTGAGGTCAGTGCTGCTAAAGATATTTATAGGTAATGTTCCTTCAGACTGCAATGAAAATGTTTTTAAGGAAATTAACAACTTTAGTGTTTAGCGTGATGGAAGGGCGGAAGGGCATTAACTGATGTTGCACACTTCAGTGAAACTGCAAACTGCTTTCTATAACCTGTATATGCTATCATTAATTTTGTTCGTTATAAACACAGTGAGTCTTGGAAGAAATAATTGTGTAGATGTAGTTTCAGTTCTGGATTCTGTAGTGTTTGGTACTCTATAAATTAAAAAGGTAAGTGATACTGCTCAGGATGGAGTACCCCAATTTTATCTCTATGAATGAATGGAATATTCCTTACCCAGGTAATTTGGTAATGTTCAGCTTATAATGCGCATCCCAAAAAATGTTTTTTAACAAAAGCATGCATTGGAGTCTGTAAAAGCAGCCACAAGGCATTAGCTTATTTCATCGATGTCCATAATGACACATGCTTGGCTCAAACTCAGTTTTGTGTGCTGGTTCTGACTGTCAGTGGAACCTAAAACCCGTGATACTTGTATTGAGAAGATATTTGTAACACAGATACCATTTTTGTCTCTTTGACTAAATTGAAGATAACTCTAGCTGAGAGATGAGCTTTCTTCTTTCTTGTATGTAATTGAGCTCTTTGGAGGTGCTTTGTGGCTAGCTGAGATGATGTGTAATAACACATTATCTATTTTCTAAATAGAGCTATTTTCTAAATAGAAAAATACTTACAAAAAAGAACACTGCCAAGCTCCTCAGAGAGAGACGGGGATTCAAGGAATGTTGAGATTCTTGTGAGACTTTTAATGCTTTTTCATTTATTTTTATTAAAGCTATCAATTTAAGAACAGCATTCCCCTAGCAGACTTATGGGAAATATGCATCAGCTCAGTTCTTTCTATGTGGTTTACATAATCGTTGCAGGTGTTGCTCTCTAATACATGGTGCTTTATGAGACTGTATTCAGGCACACGGACTGTCTGGATTTGAAAATCTGCATAATGAGATTGCAAAAATTTCAGCAAGTTTATGCAACTGACTAGAAATGGTAATCTTATTTCAAGTATCTGTGCTTAGTCTTAAAACAAAGCAAAATAAGAACTGAACAAGTAAACTCTGGAAGATTTGGGCATTGGGCTAGCATTACTGTTGAAATGCTCTGGGTAACATCTCAAAAAGGTGTACATTCATGCCTCTAGATCAACTCCTTCCTCTGTGGATGACGATGCATGACAGCACTTCAAATCTGCAATAACTCCTTTTTGTTTCTCTGGAGACATTGTTTGAATATGTCTATCACAGGACTTAGTGAGGCAGAAACCTTGAATATAAATTCTAGATTATTAAGTTAGCGCTCAGGAGCAAGGGTCTGTACCTGCATATTGAACTAGAACCTTGGGAAGTCACTAAGGTTCTACACAGCTTCTAGAGAGGCCTAGAAAGGCTTGGGGTATGGCTCTGTAATCTTGAGCAGCAACCTTGAACTCTTCAGCCCAGCTTGTAAAATGGATAATGTATACTTGGCAGGTTTACTGTGAGACTTGGGAAAGTAGCATGGGATCTTTGGAGAAGGGGCAGTGTGCAAACACAGGAGTATTTTTTTAGTTAATAGTTAAATTTAATGCTTTGGTTCAAATAAGTTAAAATGGATCTTCTAATCACATTTTACTGATTGTCTCTAAAGAGAGCCTTTTTGGAAGAGCAAATATAATTTCTTGTGAAATCAGAGTGGAAGAAATACAGAAGATAAAAATGGTATAATTTTGCTTTTTAGGAATAAGATTAATTAAAATGTGTATTTTTGTGTCCTTCTGTTATAACCTACAGAGGCCCAATGGGGCAGAAAGATGCTGTCTGAATTTATTGGTTTGTTGTGTCCATGTAGATTTTATGGTGGATCAGAGTAAATGGCCAGAAGGAATTATCTTGGTTTCTTTTCACACTCTGTCATAGAGTAACTCAAAAGTTTCCTCAGAGCAAAAAGCCCCTTTTTTGAAAATGGCTGGGGCTTGTTTAGGAAGTGCCTAAATATTTCTAAACACTGATAGTGGGATTTGCTTGCCCCTTAATGGGAAGGGTTGGAAGCGTATGCTTCCCCTTAGATGGTGGGTGCTCAGCAGATTGGAAAGTGAGAGCATGTGGTGGGTTGGCCCTGGCTGGACCCCAGGTGGCCCCGAAAGCCGCTCTATCACTCCACTCCTCAGCTGGACAGGGGAGAGAAAATACAACAAAAGGATCATGGGTCAAGATAAGGGCAGGGGGAGGTCACTCAGCAGTTACTGTCATGGGCAAAACAGACTCAGCTTGGGGAAAATGAAATTAATTTATTGCCAATCAAATCAGAGTAGGGTAGTGAGAAAAGAAAACCTTAATAACACCTTCCCCCCACCCCTCCCTTCTTCCCAGGCTCAACTTCACTCCCAGTTTCTCAATATCCTCCCCTCAAGCAGCACAGGGGGACAGGGAATGGGGGTTATGCTCAGTTCATCATGCGTTGTCTCTGCTGCTCCTTCCTCCTCAGGGGGAGGACTCCTCACACTCTTCCCCTGCTCCAGCGTGGGGTCCCTCCCACGGGAGACAGTCCTCCATGAACTGCTCCAACTGAGTCCTGCTTACGGGGTGCAGTCCTTCAGGAACAGACCGCTCCAATTTGGGACTCCCATGGGGTCACGACCTTCTTCAGGCATCCACCTGCTCCTGCGTGGGGTCCTGCACGGGCTGCAGGTGGATATCTGCTCCACTGTGGACCTCCATGGGCTGCAGGGGCACAGCCTGCCTCACCATGGTCTTCTCTATGGGCTGCAGGGGAACCTTTGCTCCGGCGCCTGGAGCACCTCCTACCCCCTCCTTCTTCACTGACCTTGGTGACTGCAGAGCTGTTTCTCTCACATACCCTCACTCCTCTCTCCCATCTGCTCTTGTGCAGCAGTTTTTTTCCCCTTCTTAACTATGTTATCCCAGAGGTGCTACCACTGTCGCTGATGGGCTTGGCCTTGGCCAGTGGTGGGTCTGTCATGGAGCTGGCTGGCACTGGCTCTGTTAGACATGAGGGAAGGTTCTGGCAGCTTCTCACAGAAGCCACCCCTGTAGCCACCCTGCTTCCAAAACCTTGCCACACAACCCCAATAAAGAATGTCACAAGATCGAAAGGTTATGAGTTTGGAGGTTGGTTGGTTGATTTGTTTTTAAAGAATTTGTCCCAGATGTAAGGTGACTGCCATATTTTTTGTCTTCAAAGGCACATTTCAGAGTGCAAGCAGGGACATGAGTAGGTACTCTCAGAGTAAACAACAGTTCCTTGTTCTTTAAAGCATCCTCTTAAATTAAAACATTGTTTTTCTTTGAGGGAATGTTACAGCATGAACAGGAAGTGTGCACTATAGTTTTATTACTGTATTAAATGGATACATTAATTATAAGATTATTTTCTAGGTTTCTCAGCTATCTACTGTTAATTTTAAGAATATTTTCAATACCAGTCTTGTCATTACAGCCTGTCAAGAAGCAAAAAGTTGTCATGTAGTCAAATGAATCCTGAGAGAATCACAACTTAATATTAAGGAGATCATTTCAGAAGCATTTTAGTATGTTCATGGCAATGTCGTGACGACATTTAAAGGTGGCCTTTTATATCTTGCTGTCTCTTGTATGTGTCTGTTCAAGAATTGCTAGGCCTCATGGTATGTATCAACTATTTTTAGAATCTGTTAGTGATGGCCCCTGAGAAGTCATGACTGCTGGAGCTAGAACCGATGATAGACTCATCAGCTGATGGATCAGTCAGGCAACCTCCTGTATTTTGAGTTCTTAAAACTTGAGATGTCCATTCCTGTCTCTCTGGTTCTCCTCAGTGTCGTGAAGCTTAATGCAACTTTCTCTTAGCAATTTCTTAATTGTCGTTTGACTGTTTTAATAGCCTTCTTCTAATGGTATTTTGTAAAAACAACGTGGAAGGATGGATTTGTGGCATTTTTGCTTCCTCATTATGTAAAAATAAGGCAAGAAAAAGCTTTTGCTGTTAATTAAACTACAAGAACAAAACAAACAGCTTTTTACAGTAGCTAAATAAGTATAGCTTTTTATTTTTTGAAGGTCCAGCAGAATGATATGCAAGGGAAAAAACATAAACATTTTTGGTACCAAAATAGATGTGATGCTGTGTTGGGACAATTCGCATGTCCTGGCTATTTGCTATGAAATTTTACAGAAGACGTTAATTTTTATGACAGTATACCTATGTGGGCTTGGCAACAAGCTGATGTTGATATATTCTTGGGCTTGCCTGGGTACTTTGGTTTTTTTTTTAAAAAAAAAACAACACACAAAACACCTCAGCTGATCATGCCTTTACCTTCACTTAAATTTCATATTGCAAATGTCAGAGTGTAAGTAATCTTGCTGTCAAAGAAAACAAAACCCAAGAAATTAAGGCGTTTGTTAATAAAAAATGTTATCTTAAAGATCTAATATGGGAAGTAGTATTGTTTGGGGTTTTTTATTGCTTTGTTGTTTTCTTTTTTTAATTTTAGTATTATGGTTTTGTTAATGTATGCTGAGTCAAAACACCCGATGAAGCTATTGGCTGAAAAACTGATTTATTCAGGTTTTAGTGTCCTATCCCTTTAACTAGCCATTGTTAAAGACCAGTTCCCATCTCCAAACATTTCTAATAAGTCGGCTTGGAAAGATGCAGTACTTCTGATGCTCACAGGATCCTGGTATATTAAAGAAATGTATTTCAGTGCCCTGTTTGGATGTCAGCTGTGCTTGTTCGAGTGCACTACATCTGCATCAGGACTGTTGAGCCACTGTGAGTACATCATTGCAGTAATAATTTTTTTCAGGCTTCCTTTGCACTCCGTGTGGAGGCTAAGACAGACAAATAATTTCAATTACAAGTCTTACAACTTGATGGACAACAGACAAAACCTGAGAAAAAACGCATTCTGTTGGACATTGTAAAGAACACCTTTAGCAAAATCATGAGATTCTTTTATCTGACATACATGCAGTAAGAATATTTTAACTTCATGTACAATCAGATACTTTTGTTCATATTCTCGTTGTTTTGCTAATGAGGCTTTAAAAATGTTAGTGACTGAAAATACAGATTAAAACCTCTTCCTCTCCTTTCTTTTTACCATCATTCGATCTCTTCACCCCCACCCTGCCCCTTCTCTTTTTTTTCCTCTTTCCTTCTCTTGCCTGCTGTCAGGAAAATCTGCCTTTGAAGGGACAATTCTGTACAGAGTGGCACCGGCAAAGATTGACAGCTACAGACGCTATAACAGTGAGTGTGTTTCAAAATCAACAAGCAACAGCTTTAGTCCTCAGTACTTGTTTGATTTATCTACACTTGTGAAATATGCCACTGCTACTCACTTATGGCTACTCTACATGCATATATTGGTCTGTAAGCTAAAGTCAGTTTGCTGCTGATGAACTGCCTAGCCTTAATGCAATGAGAATGCACTTGTTTCTTCTGTGCATGTGTATGTTATGTGTCCATATAATGTCTGTGTGTAAGCCCACAATAAATTGTGAATTACATTGGATGTTTGGGTCTCAGCTATGGATTGAAATTAAGACCATTTAGTCCCATCATTTTTGCCACCTGAGACATGAAGACTATTGATAATAACTACAAGTCTTTGACTTAAAAGTCCATCTGCTCTAAAAGTAAAGTTCCCATTGTGATTGCTGAATTCATAAAATATGCTTTGCTTTTCTTAAACAACCTTGTGGGGTTTGGTTCGTTTGGGGTTTGTGGTTTGTTTTGTTATGTTTGTTTAATGCATGCTATTGATTTGGCATTCTGTCTTTGAGAGCTGTTACTCACAGCATTTTGGTTGATACGTTTTTTCTGTCAAGGAAGGTAAAAGATAGAAAGCTACTTTCATTTCATGTTCAGGTTTTTGCCTTCTGCATTTTGGAAGCAGGGAACATGTTGCTTTTCGTATGCTTTTTCTACCCTGTTAATACAGAAGAAGAGAGGATGGTGATATCAGATGCAAGACAGAGGAAGCAAAGGAAGCAGAAATCTGTTCTTCCACCTGCTTCCTCTTTGAGAAATCTAGCAGAAAGAGATCCTACTGAGTCACATTCAGTGGGACTAAGTACAAAGTGTTCGGTCCTGTCCTCTGGTGAACAGGATGTTGTGCTAACTTTGGCATCTGCTTTCATCCCAGACAGCTTTCTGTTCCGAAGATCTGTGCTGCCCTGCTTCCTCCTTTCTGGGTGGAGGTGTTTGCTCTCCTACCTCTGTCTTATGCATGTTTGCAGCAAAGGATAAAGAGTTGAAGTGGTAGTCTTTTATTGTGATAACATGCACTTAACACCTGCTTTTTTTAAACAAAAACTGATCTTTTTTTAAACAAAAATCTTTGTGGATGTGTGCAGCTCTGAGTATTTTCACAGCATCACGTCATTGAGAATTATCTCCCTGTCTACCAGAAGTCATCTCTTTTTGGCTGCTTTTCTCAAGCTTCCAACGAAGCTCTTGCTCCGGCTGAAGCAGACCATGTGGCTGTGGTCTTCACATTTTTCTGCTGCTTCTCATCTTATAGTCTTCATGACTGCTTATGCACAAATTTCATGCTTCTTGTAGAGTTTTTAGACCATCATGTACTTGAATCCACCTATCTGATGAGCATAATAAGGATTTACAAAGTAAATCTTCAGTATGCTTGACTTCTGGCTTTAAGATCTAGCTTCAAAATCCAAGGTCTGCTTTTGGAGCACAACATTAATCTTTCTGCGCAGTGTTGCCCTAACATTGCTTTTCAGAGTTTTCCAGAAACCTGCTCTCCATGCTCAACCCATTTTTCATTAAGTGTCAAATGGCCCTTCCTCTTTACTTGAGTCATTTAGAGTGAGCCTAAGTGAAGTCAGGAAGACTTCAGTCACCTTTCCAGTTGTGCTAGATCTCTGCATTTCATTCTCCTTGTTAATAATACTGACCCATGGTTGTGCCATGTCACAGAAAATAGATTTCATCGAACTGATTTCACAGAGTGCAGGGTTGGATGGGTATCTACAGGTAAGCTTGATAACCAGCTGCAAGAAGACAGCTTAACCTACAGTAGATTGTCTCACGTTACTCTGGGCAAACACCTATCTACACTTTGCTTTTCAAGCTGACCAAAGATGTCTTGTTTAATACTACCTCCCTTGGCATTTGATTGCATGTTTGTTCATGCTGCAGAGGTATTTTGCTTTCTCTGTAAGACTGCATCTCAGGAGGCCAGATGTCCAGCTACATTTGTGGCCTATTTGTTGCTTACTGGGCTGGAACTGGGACTGAACCAGGCAGTACGCAAAATCAGGTAATCCGGGAAAGTTTTAAACAAAATGAAGGTTGACATTGTTGATAGTATCAGAGACGTTATCTCTTAAACTAACATACAAAAAGGAGGGTTCATTATTCTTCCTGCTACGTCTGTTGGCCCCTCGCTTCCTGCATCCTCATGTTCTTCCAGAGCAGGCCTGCTGGAGGCTTGGCCAGCTCCTTCCATTTCATATCTGATCTGTGGTCCGGATTTTAGGCAAATACCCATGTGCTTATGTCTCCAGTGAAAATCATTTGGAGACATCTCACAGAATTGTTTTCGTTTAGGGATATTTGTTTATAACAACACACAGCTGCTCTAATTTCAGCTTTCTGATTTCTCCATAAATTAAGCTCGAGTCAGTTCATAGCTTTAGATTAGTTATGCCCAAAGGGTTCTTGGATTCACCTGTATCACATTGCATGAAGCATTGCTCAAGTTTTGAAGCAAGCTTAGAGCTTTTACTTTACAAACATATGCTTGGTGCTAAAATACTTTTATTTTGAAAGTAATTTCGCAACTGCTGTGTTTAAAGGAAATTTTCTTTCTTAACCAACGTCTAGAACAGCTAAATGCTGTTGAATTAGTCTGTAGCTGCTTCTAGAGATACCTTCCACTGAAATATGCAAGATTGTCTCCTGCATAAACACTTGGCCTTGCCTTCATACGCTGACATGGCTTCTTTGGTCATTAGGTATGCCAGCCTCTGCTCAGCAATAATTCCAACTCCTTTGGCATTCTACTCATTAACCTGCTGTCAGAAAATTTTTGCTACTGTGTATGCTGGGCGAAGAAGGACCCACAGCAACAAAAAATTACTTAATTGTTGTTTTGTTGATCACAGCCCTCTTTTCTCTCATCCTGCAACTTTATTGCACCTCCACAGAAAACGCTTCTTGGATTTTCGATTTTTTATTTTTACTGGTTTAATTTCTTTTTCTTCCTTCACTTTCTTTTTATTCAAAGATGCTATAACTGAGGAACAGGGCAGATACAGTGCTTGATGTGACAAATATTTGCCTCTCTTTCCTTATATGTGGATCCACAATGCTGTCAGTAATAGATATTAGATATAATGGAAGAAGATGAGACAGGATCGTTGAAACAGAAATATTCGTGAGTAACCTTAATCGTGTTTTCTATTGCTCCACCAATTTTTTTTCTTCTTTTTTTTGTTTTACCCTCCCCCTAGTCCTTGCGGAACAATGGGTGGTCAGAGTTCAAAGAACTAATATAGTCAAAGTATTTATGATGATTATTAACCCCATTTAAGAGTGTCTGAATGTGAGCGAAGGTAAATGAGAAACCTACATGCGGATTTTAACAGTTCTGAACAGAGACAGTTACAATTTTTTATTTCATCTCAACTTATTATAACTTGTTTAATATTAAATACACAGCTGCTACAATGAAAAATAACGTTGGAGAAAAAACAGTGATAAAATTGGGTGAGGGAGGTTTTTACGGTAAAAAATAAGCATCCTGTTTTCTGGAGAACGAATGTACAGATGGTGAGGGATTGGGGGTGGTGGGTGGAGTTACGTTGACTGTGGTGAAACAGGTTAAATCCTTTATTGATTCGGACTCCCACTAGCAAGTGGTTTTCCATGAGGACCAGTTTTTGCTGAGGGGCAGGTAAAGAATCCTTTTGGCTGTGGTTTCTTACCCATCCTTTCACGTGTGATAACACGTTCCTGTACTTTGTGAGAACAAGGGTGGTGAAAAAATAGTTCCCAAATGAAGACGATGGTTGTACAGTTGTAGAGCTCCTGAATGAATGATTGTTTCTATTCGCTCTTACAGTACTCGGGGAAATGGCTGGGGATGAGGTGAAGCCACCAACTTCCGTATTGATGGCTCTGTGTTCATGCTGCAGAAGATGCTTGCGCTGCATTGCCCTGAATGCATGCTGCTACGTGGTGCTGGACACCGCTCCCCTTTTCCCTGCATGATTTCTTGTGCAAGCCTAAAAATCTTGGGGCTGTTTCGTATGTGGCAAGAACTGTTGTGCTAAGGAAAATGAATATGCTGAAAAGAAATGACAAAATGTTTAGACTACACGGGTACATTTCTTCAAGGAATATAACTGAGGATAACAAATAATGGCTAATATTGAGATAGTCTGCCTCAGCCTCTTGTATAACCACTCTTGGTAAAGAAGCATAAGTTTGGTTTTTGAAGGTGTGAATTTATTAAGCTTTAAACTATGAAGGATTAACATGGCTTTGTTCTACAGTAATATTTAAAATCATATGTCGTTTTCTGGGTTTGACTTTTTTTATGGCACTCTGGAACGTTGTTGGGGATGGCTTCAGCAAAATACAGGACTTTGATAAAAAGCAAGCTCAAGATAAATACCTCACAGGCTGTGGGCATTTGTTCTGTCTTCAACAGCATGTGAGGAAAAGGAAGAAGGACAGTTTCTGTCTCATCTACTGCAATTGCCATGTGTAACTTCACATGCTTTGTCATTCAGATCAGTCACTCGGGTGTTACACGCTGCCATTCTCTAAATAGAAGGAAAGGACATACTTCCCCTCACTCTCCTTCCCTTCCGTAAAAGGCAAATATCTCAATAAGCTCCTTTTACACAGTTCTTTGTTCTATTAACCACAGTCAACAGCGTTTCTCCCTGGCTGCCAGACCAAATCAGGAGATGCTTTGCATCGTCTCAGGTGTGTGCCTCTGAACAGCTGACCTTTACATCACTAAACAGAGCTAGCCTGAGAAGTGCGTAGAGGGCCAGAGCATCGTTGGCTTATACATCATCAGAGTTGTCTGTCTTTTGTCCAGTGCCATAAATCCTCTGTAGAGAGAACAATCCACAATAAAGAATGAAAATTAAATTGCTAAATAACAGCTCAAAATAGAAAGCTCTGTAAAGCTCACGATGTATTCCCCTTTTTTCCTGCCATTTTAAGCTATTTAGAAACAATTCGTTTCCTGCTTTGAATAGAGTTAATTTTGTCGCAGCTGTTTATTTTTGTTTTAACAGCTTTAGTTTACACAGCCCTTTATCATCCCTAAATATCTTTCCGATTTAGAATCTTGGTTTGATGCCAGTGCAGCCTCTGGGGCTGTTGGTGAATTAAGTTTGACGTTGCGGTCTCTTTTTAATCCCTGTTTGAGCTAATCTGTTTTGGTACATTTCAGAATGTTGCTCTCAAAAGACCGGTAACAGGCATAGCAGGAGTGTGGTGTGTTTGAAATACCTTGAGAAAACTAATCTCTCTTATATACCCATAAAGGAAAAAATGTGTGTGAAGTGCGAAATTCCTCCAGATAGTGTTGTGAGAATTTAATCTTCATGAATTCTCAATTATCTTACATTTGTAAGGAGCATGAAGCAATAGAAAATCTTAGAGCTCGGAGTGTTTTTGAATAGCTGTATGTCAGTAGTCCCATATCTTGTCCCACCCAAAAGTTGGGAATGGTTGTCTCCTGGGAATTTTAACTTCTTGCTGCTGATGCTGCCCTTGTTCAGACTTACTGTGAGCTTACTGTGAAAGTGCACCAAACACTCAGACTTGAGCTCTACCTTGTAGTGCTACAGGTGATACAGCAACAATAAATCTAGTTAAAAGAATAGTGTCTTTGCTTATAGAGCCAGAAATGGGAAATGACACCCCCAAAAGACTTGTCTCCTTCCTGAGAAATTTTAAAGAGTTTAAAAATTTTCCTCCTGTTAGAACTGGTGTGATAGTAGGCACGTTAGTGAGCACCTAGTTGATGTTATGTACATAGCTTGTCATCTCTCTAAATGCTGACAGAAAGCTGACAGATTCTAGAAAAGCTGCTGTTAAAAATTAAAGAAATAGTGAGAGGCCTGATTACCATAGATTTTACCCTGTCCTGGCTATATTTGAAGTATTTAATAGCTAGACTTAAAGAAAAGCAAAGGATGTGCTTAGTGCTTTTGAGGATAGCCGTTTGCTGAGCTGCTGGCCTTGCCTTAGTGCTTAAGTTCGTAGCTCTACCTCAGCTGTTTCAGACTGTGTGGGTGTATTGGTCAGCAGCAGACTCTGCCAACTGAGATGCTCTCTAGTTTCTAATGCCCATTTAGCAACCTGACGTCCCTGCTGACAGTATCTCTTCTTGCAGAAAATTCTGGGCTACATTTGTCTTTTGGGGAAATCGTCCCCCCAGCTCTGTTACACTACTAAGCTGTTTGCAGTAGTGGTGAAAAAGGCCATGAAAAGATGAAGGGAAAAAAAAAAAAAAGGAGGGTGGCTGGAAGAGGGACAGTTTTCTGTTTTTAAGAGGAGGGATCATCTCAGCCATCAGACATCCCTTCCTTGTGTAGGCAGGGCTGGGGAGGCCAGTGCAGCTGCACTTGGCAGGACTGCTCTGAGAGAATTGCTGACATGTATATGCTGAGATAGATGTATATTATTTATCAGGGAACAACCCAATGAAAAAATAAATGAGGAGAGAATTTGTCAGGCAGGGGTGGACATAGTATTGCAAATTCTTGCTTGCACATTCTTTATCTGTACAAATCAGAGGTGTGTATCTCGTGTACCTTGGGAGGAAGGTAAGAAAGAGTATCCTTAGCACGTCTTTAAGAATATGAGCATGTTAGATCATTTTCTGCAGGACTGTGTTGTATTTAAAACACTGCATTGTTTTTTCTTAATGTTACTGCAGATCTTCATTTTATCTAATTTGTTCTCAGTTTCTACTGCTTATAGTCATCCTCTTCTGTCACCTTTGTCTCTTTCCCTCAGCTGTGAAGTGATAGGAGCAAGAGCAGACTAGCTCTTGGAAAAGCCATGGCTTTTATTCTTTCTTATTTATTTAAGTCCAGAGGTCTCCTCAGCTTGTGTCAGTCAAAAAATAAAATTGATGTCATTTTCCCAATTGGTCAGGAAGGATTCTTTTAACTTTGAAGGAGCTTTGTAAGGTTGGCCTCTGTATCCAGTCACTCAAATGCAGTTTAGTATAGACAGGCATCAGTTCATTCTGTTCTGTCCTCATTAAACAACAACAAAAAGTTACTCAATTCCTATGTTACTTTTATTATGAGGACTGTATACTGAGAGAAATCTCTGTGACAGCATTGAGAATGAAGTGGTTGTTGGATTATCATCAAGCACAGATGGGTGATGCTAGGGAAATCTGTTGTAAGCCCGAGGTGAGGTTTCTGATACAAGGTGTAATGTCTCATCATAGAAGAATGGTAATAAAAGATGAAGATGCTGTAATGAAAAACAAGTGATGACCAAGAAACAAAAGCCTAATTCTTACTGCAGCCCCTTGAGGTTTCTGATCTGTCTTTCATCCAGGCTTCAAAGATCTGGAAGTCCATGTGAGACCTGTTGAGTAATTCCCATAATTACTTCCATATTTTATTTCCAACAACTGGCCAAGGTCAGGCCCTCTTCTCCCACAACTAGTGATGCAGAAAAGCTATTTTAAAAATAGCTTTTCTATTCATCTCGGGAAGTGGCTAAGAGTGGTCATGAAACCCTTCAGTTAAAATCTAGTTACTTGTGGAGGGAGGTCTCTGCATTGCTCCTTACCTCCATCACAGAGTAGTTTGAGGAGATTCTGGCAAGGATGAAAGAGGGAACCTTTGCCAAAGGGTGATTTTCCTATTCCATATTAAGAAGATCTTTTGTTCAGCAAAGAGACAATGACCACTGTGATTTGTTTGATTTTTTTTGAGTTGTGGACATTTTATTCTCAGAAATATTATTTGTAATTCAGTATAGTTGTCTGGTGACCCTTCTCCTTGCATTTAGAAGTACTAAAGAAAGTTGCTTCTAGCCTCTGTCTTAGCTAGGGCCCTTTTGCAAAGCTGGGAAAGGCCCAGCTAGTAGAATTTACAGCTTCTTCTGTTACTGGCCTAGTCACAACAAAGTGTAGCAATAAGAAAGAGGCAGTGACTTTGATTTACTGCCTGAAGAGATTTATACCTCTCAGGCTGAACTAATCTAGTCTTACATCTCTTAGTGCCTCTGCATCATGGAATGGCACTGCTATGGATAGCCACCTTGCTCCCCCCACCCACAGCGCAGAGCAGGATTGCTGTGAATGCTAGAATTCCCTGGTTATTGCTTTCATGAGCTCTGGAATTGCCCGGAAGACAAGAAGTCTCCCTCAAAACAAGCTGCTGCATGGCAGGGAGTTGTTGAATGGAGACTGTTAAAACCAAAGCCATCACCTGAGTCGGGGAGGTAAAACAAAGGATTCAATTATTACTATTAAAAATTTTATTCATGAAGAGTTTTATTGATTTCATAAAAATATTTTTTCTTCGGGTAGTTCCTCTATTTGGTTTTGAAGGGTTGTTCTAGTGTAGGCTGGAAATGATATTCAGATGCTTTCAGCTCATCTCAGGAGCACTGCTTCATTCTGTTTCTGCTGGTGATACACATCAGAGAATTGTAGAAACTGAGGCATTATGAAGACTTTATAAAAACTCTGCATATGTTCCACAACTTGCAGCCCTTTTATAGGGATCCGGTAGACTTTGCCTGATTCTAGTGCCATTTCTTTCCTTTTGGCAGAAATACAGATGATTTGGGGTAACATTACTTGCTCACCAAAGGGAAGAAGGAAAGAGATTTGTATATAATCTCTACTTGATTTTAGGTGTCTAGATTTTAAAGAATCTTTCTTCTGTACTGGCAGCCTCTTATGATGAAAATCCATTGCAATTGCTTTGTGGACCTTGATATAAAAATAATTAAGAAGATAAACTTACTTTAAATTTTTCTTTCTTTGACTTCTAAGATCCACGTCTGTGGCACAACAGATACTCGTGAGGGGAATGTGAGGATTTGAGTTTGTTATTATTAGGTAGAATTAGTGTTGTAGTAGCAGCAATTGCTGTGTTTTTTGTGGAAATAGTCAAGTCCATCTGTAACGTAGGAAGATTTACATGATCTGGGGGACTGTTTCAATTGGAGGAAACTTCAGTGCGTCACTTTTGCTGCCAGTGACTGTTTGGCCTGATTCTGCACCGTTCTGCAAAGTGGCTGAAGCATCACCGTATTGCATCTGTGGCCTCTGCTATTCAAACAGCAGATATTTTCAGATAAGCGCAAAAATTTTCCTATTCACTGAGAGAAGTAATGCAAATCAGAATGTCAGTTTTGATTTATTATATTCCTAGAGGATAGTGTGCATGGGTGCTTTTCTTATGAGGCTGTCTGTGCTGCAGAGAGATTTAATTTTCAGCAGGGAACGTATTATGCAGCTTATTTGATTGCAAATTTGTTTAAACAGCTTTCAGCTTTATATTTCTCAGTTAGGTAATGTAGCTTTAGATACTAATTGCATAATTGGCTTGATATGAGTCACACAGATTGAAGGTACAGTGCATCTGGTCTGACTGCTTGTTAGCTTTAAGTGGCTTTATACAATAGCTGCCCTAGAACTGAATTTAACTCTTTCATTTATTGAGTTCTCTTCCAAATAACTTTTGTCTGAGGAAGAAGGATCTTCTTGGTACTCAGGGAATGGCCATCTTCATTCATGAAGTTTTGATGCTGGAGTATGCACGTTTTGTGGATTGGTGTAAGTTCTGACTGGTACACCAATGTGATGAAATAAAGTGATTTTTAAAACTCAAAAATGAGCGCATGGCACAGAAAACATCTTCTCTACCTGTTTCTTGTGGATTTGTTTTCCTGTAGAGGATGGTGGGAGGGATCAGTTTCCAGTCACAACCTGATCTGAAAATAGTGAGCTGCACAACTAAGATTCCTTCTTTCATCCCTCCATTTCACAGGCCTAAAAGATGCTACAGGCTCTGAGAGTGATGGTGGTGACTCTTGCAGTACAAAATCGGAAGGAGCCAATGGAGGCACGACAATCCAACCCAAAAAGGTGAAGGGGGTTGGCTTTGGAGATATCTTCAAAGATAAACCTATAAAGCTACGACCAAGGTCAATAGAAGTTGAAAATGACTTTCTGCCAGTGGATAAGGTACGTTAAAGTTAAGTTTTCATCCTGAAGTTCTAAATTCTGTCACTGGCCAGAACTTGAAGCTTTATGTTCGTTATTTCCTAATCTTTCTGTGGACAAGATTCTGCTTTTCTTCCTTTTGCTGCACACCAGAAAGTGAATTCCAGTGAGGTTAGCTGCCTGCAAGAATCATTACTTTCCTTAAAGATTTACTCCTCTGTTCATACTTCCATTGGCCTTTTTTCTAAGAAAATATTAGTTTAGAGAACAAGACTGGAGAGGCTTTTCAGATTTGCAGTTACTCACCTTATGGTTATTAAAAAAAAAAGCAGCTAATTCTTGTATAAACTAAGAGGGAGATACTGTCACTGTGTCATCAGTTTGCTGAAAAAAAAAGAGTAAGCTTTGGTAAATACCTAAATACCTTAACTTAGTACTGGATTTGCTGATTTTAAAATGCTTTCAAAAATCACCTGGCTTTGTTTAAAGGTATTAGTAAAAGGGAAAGCATTATTTTTTGTTGTCCTGAGATTAACACTTCTCAAAAAAATTTACATTTTTGAAGAACTGAAACAGACGGTCTTTGTAGAGAGCACTCTTTGTTCCAAAGCCTCAAAAGCTATGACTAAGTAGATCAGAAATAGAGACTAGAAAGCAAAATGAAAGGTTTCTAATAAACTGGAGGAGGCAAACTTAAAAAACTAAAAAAGAAGAAAAAAAAAGTATTGATGACTCTAAGGTACGTTTATTAGGGAAACAAACAAAGAAGCACATTGTTTCATAATGAAGTAACAACCAAAGAAAAATCTGTGAAATTCATCCTTTAAGTGAGCAGTTAGATTTGCGTAGGGTTACTGATACACTGAGAAGTGTTAAGAGGCTTCTACAGCCTGCAGTTCTGCTATGGGCATAGTTACGTGATGCATTTTCTTTGACCCCATGGTGATTTTGAGAAGCTCCTGGGCAGCTGCTCTCGTTCCCCGGTGTGGCAACTTCTCATGTATTCAGTTGTGCTTGTCCAGTTGTCTGGAACCAGGCGCTTCATGAATTACGTCTTTTTGGCCCACAAAGCTTTTGTTGTTTAAACCTAGATCATTTCAGTGACCTCATTTATAGCACAGCACCTACCCCTAGGTCCACCCTGAGTTATAGCGGTACAGCAGAAGGGGAGATCCTGCAGAGGCATGGTGGAAACTTCTAAAGTTAGTTACGCTGAGGAAGAAATGTTTAATATTTTACAGTAGACTGCAATTTGGATTCTGTATAAGGAGGGTGGTGAAGAGGTGGGATAATCTTAAGTAAAGGGAAAACCTAGACTGTATTACTCTTTGACTGTTGCTAACTTCTTCAAAGCCTGCATGGTATACCATTTGCCTGCTGTTTCTGGGTGGGCTTATTGACTCGTGTGCGGGGATTTGTTAAAGTGCAGGATCATGAGCAGCTGAGCTATATTCCAAGGGCACCTCATCAAAGAAGCCCCCACCCCAGGATACAAGACAGGGACAGGCCACACCTGGTGGTGTTCACCTAGGGCTAGCTAATGAACCTCCCTCCTGCAAGATTCAGGGAATGGGATAGAGAGCAGTGAAGTCAGCTGTGCATGGAGTCATCCTGGCGTCTTTCTGCAGCATGCTGTATTTGTGATCCTGACAACCTGCCAGTGTTTAAGGTGTGATTTGGCTTCATGAAAGCTTTGTAATTATGCTGAAGAAGAGTTTTACCAGCATGTGAACTTGGTTAATAAAATGTTTATTTTTTTTTAACACCATTTTGGAGGATTTTTTTTTTTACAATTTCATGGCTGCCTGCAATTTTGTTCATACAAGTCCCACGTAAAAATAATTGATTTGTATATAGGAAGCATCTGACAGCAGGCAGGCTTACACTCATGCATGGCTGTACTTACACTTTTTTTTTGGACTCAGGACATAAAAAGTCCTATAGCATCAGAGAATGTGTATTTTAAGAACGCAGTTGTACAAGAGGTAGATTTTAAATTATTCATTTCCTGTATACAAGTATGTAAAGGAAGTACGCAGTGCAGGAAGAAAATCACCTAAGATAAACACACTACTATAATTTACATTATAGTAGTAGTTATAATTGGTGTGTAACATAAGCATTCATTAGTGAGGATGATGCATATGTAGGCACTGACCAGAATATGAGTGTTGCAAAAAATTCACTTCTCCCAAGTCTGATACAGGCGGATTAGAATTTACGAATGATAAGGCCCTGTTAATGCCACGTGAAGGATTTCTTGTGTCTGCAGTTTACTGTAACTGTAGCTATCTTGCAGTGGTGATTGCAAATGGGAACTGGTTAAAGTAAGTTACATATCCCTTGAAATCTAGAGACCCTTGTTTTAATGTGAAGTGTTTGCAAAGTGCTTATGAAGTGGCCTTCGTTCCCTGAAGGGATGTCTTACACCACTTTATAATAATGAGATGTCTTACCCTTGTTTTTCATAAAGAAGAAATATTTGTGCAGCGTAAGTCAATAGGTTTGTTACCCAGTCAAAGATTAAGTACAGAATTTTCAGAAAATTTCTAAAATTTTCCATCCTACCCACAGACTTTCCTTCCTATGTCTTCAGATTTCTCCTAAAGTTGGCATCGTTAGTGGAAAATAACGGCTTCATTTTTGTAAACACAATCCATTATCTGTGTTTCACGTGTGCAGATAACTAAAAGCAATGCTTCTTTGCTGTCATGGCTTTTTTCCTGTCTAGGGTCAGGATGGCTGACCTTTGAGCAGTCCCATTCAGAGGCTCCAGCACTGTAGTTTTTGCCTACTTATAGCACAAAATATGTGATTCACTGACATGACATTCAGTCACGATTGCAAAACATTAACCTCCTAAGTACTTCTGCCTGCAAGAAATTCCTCCCTAGTCATTGTTGTGTTCTTTGCCATTTAATGCTGGCTGAGAGAGAGAGAATCCTGTGTTAGTTTGTCATTCCAAGCAAGGTCATATTTAGCTTCAGAGCTCTGCAGACTGGATCAAAAGTGTTGCAACGTATGATGCAGAGTGCCAAACTGGTACAAATTTTTCTGTAGTGATGTAGTTTTTAAGGGTTTCTTTTCTGTGGTGTGTGCCTTTTTTCATCTACAAGTAGCCACAGTTTTTCAATAACTCATAAGCTTTTGAAGAGGCAGAAACAAAGCTTTCCTCAATTCCTGCCTTTTTTTTTTAATTCTTTCTGAAGTTTGACAACCCTAAAACTGTTTCTGTTGCTTCTTCTTGATGCAGTTATTGGTGAAACATTTTATGTATTACTGTAATTATAGTGTTACGTTTTTGATTTAAAATATTTCAGAACAACTACTGATTTTTTTTTAAAGCATCAATAAATTAATGTGAGGATTTTGTAACATGGGATTATTTAGAACAGGGTGATTCTCATGGAGAATGTCAGTCCCATTTACAGAAGAACCACCAGGGTCTCAGTTTATTGGCATTATTGCTTTGTGTTCTAATGTGTTTTCAATTTTATGAATCGTAAGTTTAGATCATATTTCACGCCGAAGTGATAGGAGTTATTGGGGCATTAAGTTAAGAAGGCTTTTACACAAATATTGGCAGGAGTATGAGGGCAGAAGGGATTGCTGCCCCTTGAGTAGAAGCAGATACCATTAGGCTCTCCTGTAAATCACCAGGCAGTTTGATGTCCTCCCAAGTATTAGCCCAGAGGTAACAATGTAGGATATAGCAGCCCTTGTCTTTTAAGGTGAGCAATAAACTCCATAACTAGCGGCAAAAGTGAGGAATTGTGTGAAACCCCATTGGTTCTGTTGGTGTGCAGAATTCATTGCTTTGCTGTTCTTTGTTCTAAAAATCACAGAAGCAGATTTTCCTAGGGAAATTAATAATGCGGTTGTGGGAGTTGAATTTGAGCAGTACCATCAGAGCTGTGCTTTTTTTAAAAAAAATAAAACAATGAAATACATATGCTTTGTAGTCCTTTTCTTTGCCTGTTTGCGTTGGTGAATCAACTACTGGCCACGTTGAAGTTGAACCAGATTCCTGAGACTTGGCTCTGTCAAATTCCCATTAATGAATAGGTGCAAGTGAACTAATTCACAATGCTGCATGTGACTGAAGACGTAACTTGCTGCCAGGTGAATTTTTAGAAGTAGTACAGTGTGTGTATAGGCATGTTGTATCTCCTGAGAAAATTCGATCTAATGCTGTTAAAGTAATACAAGTTTTATGGTCAAATAGAAACGCCTGTTTTACATGTCCTCCTTCTGCTCATGTAGCTTCAAGACGTTTATAAACAGGTGTTTGTGCTTATTTCTTTTTTCCTTTTTAATTTTGTAGTAGCTGATCTAAAACTTCAGTTTCTAGGTAAGACTTGCTTCCAATAAGATCTGTAAGTGCTTCCGTTGTTCTAACAAGCTATCACTTTTTCCTCTGCTGTATCTAAAAATAAACCTATGAAAGTAAAGGAAAATTAATTCAACCAATACATTCCTTAGTCTGAGTTAACTGTATTGGGTTAGTCAGTGAGTTGAGGCTTCAGCTGGAAATGCTGAAGGCCATTGTAGGTGAATATAAAATAAAAAGTCTTAAGAAGCCATTTTTATCTTCTGAAAACTGCCCTTACTTCAGAAGAGACAATTGAGAGTAATTTTTACATTTTCCATTTGAGATATATTTGTAGTTTTCTTCAGGCAAGTCTTTCATAATTGGGTAGCAGTGGTGAATTTGAGCAGAGCTAGATTTAATTAACAGCCTTTGATGAGGTCACATTAGTGTTTGCCAGGACTTAATGTAAATTATATACTCAGCCTTCAAACTGGGGAATATTGGAGCCACAGTAATGATTTAATATAAAGGGGGAGGCTGTCATGGCTCTAGATCCAGCAACTTGTAAGGTCTAGTTAACTGGTGTTTAGGGATCCTTCTCACTGCAAAACACTGAATTTATACAGAAATTTTAATTTCTGTATATATTTAGTATGTTTGGGAGAGGAGAAATGGAGAAGAAATAATGGAAGTAGACACAAGAGCTGTAAGGGCTAGAAGCTCATGTCAATTATTAAGTCTACCTGTCCTCTGCAATAAGATAGAAATTTCTGAACTCTGAGACTGAGTGCCTGCGAGGTCTGAGTTTCTATTTTAAGCTTTTGAGCTAGGGACCCAGAGACTGCGGTGAATGCATCGTGCTGACAGTCACATCCTTGCCACACCTGTTCTTTCAGTTCCTGCCTGGTTGCTTGTAGGAAACGTTTTTTCCCCTTAATTTTCATTTGTCATTTAAAAAGAAGTCTTTGAGAGGTGCAAGTTGTAGGCCCCTCCTGGCGGTTCTGGACTGGCCCGAGTCCTGCCAGCGCTGCCCAGTGGCACCCGTGCTGCGTGGCCAGCGCTGGCTGTGGGTGCTGCACGTGTGGGTCTGTGCTCTCTTCTGTATCGCAGGATAAGTAGCTCGCTGCTGCTTACTCTTCCCCTCTGATGCCTTTGGAGGCGCTTGCTCCCCTAACAGAAATGGTGAAGTTAGTGTTCCAAAGACTGAGATAATGAAAGGATGGATGCGAGCGAAACCACCTGGTACTGAATATGAACGCTATTAAAAACGCCTGCTGAGGCAAAGAGTGTGCCTCAGCTCTCTGCTGTAGCGCTTTGCACTTGAAAGCACAGGTTTCTGGCCTTCACTTACTCAGAGACAGCCATCGGTGATGGTAGCAGCGGTTGTGGCAAGCAGCAGCAGTGTGTCAGACTGTGTAGGAAGAGAGGGAAGCACTCAGCTGTTCAAGCAGCATTTGTGTTTTGCTTTCAAGTTGCTGTCTGCCATAGTCTGGCGTCCCTGCCCTAACCATTTATTGCAGTGTGTCTTGCGAGGAAAGCTACAGGGGAAAAAGGACCCTGACCCCTTCTGCAGCTGTCGTGAGAGTAAGGCCGCCCGCAGTGGGGGCTCACTCCTTCGCTGGTGTAACTTTCCATTCCTTGGGTTCAGTGTGGAAACAGGATTTATGTGTTTCTTTCATCGTGCAAAAAAATAGCACATTTGCAAATAGTGGCTGATGTTCATGGGGTGCTGTGGATATTATAAATAAGTTCTCTAGAATGCTGTTACCCTTTCTGAAGTAACTAATTCACAGCAATGAGAAGGAAGGGTAGGAGAAATATGGCTGACCCGTGAAATGAGGGACAGTCAAAAAGCAGCATGCCCCTTTTCTGGAGGCTGACTCAAAGCAGGACTTGGTACCAAGGGAATAGAACGGGAAATGGAAAATTAAAGAGAGGAACAAATTTGATAACCCTGGCTGGCAATGAGTCTCTGCTGAGTCACTGAACTGTGCTACATGAGTGAAGGGTGGCTCCTGATCTCCGCTATACTTCCTGCCCTTCCCTGCTCTCCCATTAGATATCTGTGCTTTCGTGTTTTCTCGGTTTGGTTTGTAATATGTTCAAGCTGCCTGAACAGTTGTCCAGGTATTGGTGACATGGTTCAGCTTTCACATCACTTTGCACTAGCCTTTCTTGGTGGAGGAGGTTGCCCACACAATGGTTTGGGCTGGTTGTGACAGTTTTTAGGCTTTTGTTTTCAATAAAGCAGCTATTGGATTCTAAATAAATGCAAGATAGTCATTGTCTGTGCCACAAGACTTTACATATATGTTATTAGTCTTTAATCAGAAACAATTTGTCTGTATGAAAAAAACACATCACGCATATACATGAAAACAATTTTCAACTTACATTCATAACTTGAGCTACTTGAAGAATATCTGAAAATAGAAACAGAGTAGTGAAGAAGTATTGATAGTACCAGAAGTTACTCCTAAAAGTGATGTGGAAAATCTGGTCTGTTCTCCCGAGGGAGAGCACTGGGCTTCTGCCAGAATGCATTCTCTTGGAGGAGCGCTCTCTGGGAGGGAATACTCCTGATTTTCAGTCATGGTTTTGATTAGGAAATCTTAGGATGCTTCAGTCTGAAAAACAGGACATGTAGGTTTAAGCTAATGCAATTTTCTTTCATAAGAGGGAAATAATAAAAGAATATACGTTGTAAGTTGCTCTGGATCACCTGATGATGGATAGCTCCCTAATCACAGTAAATTTCTAAATTTCAGTTGAGTGTGTACCATTACCAAGCCTTATACCCTTCCAAGCATTCTAAAAGAAGAACCGTTTAAAACCCCAAAATGCAGTGCTTTAATACTTTAAAATAAAGCTGTTTTCCTGAGTTCCAGAAATACTTGATGGAGACAAAAACTGAATTTCTAGGAAAGATTTGTCACATGTTTCAAATTCAATACAGAGAAAATGCTTCAGAAAGTACTGAACATTACTGACATGCAAGCTGACTTTTTGCTGATGAGCTTCAAGAGAACTGGTTCACGAATTAATACAATATAGTATGTCTAATAATAGCAGTAAAATCTACCTAAGTAAAATCTAAATAGTATAAATTGATATTAAAAAGAACTAAATTTGTGAACAAGGCTTTAGGAGTAAACAGTTTCATAAACTCTATCTTAGTGTTTCTAAGTGAAATGAATTCTTTTTTCTTGCCCCACTTGTATTCTGTTGGATAATACAATTTTGATTTTTAATTGTTACACCTGAGTTGTTTTTTAAACTTTAAAAATATTATAAAAATTCTACTGAAATGACATTTGATATTCTTAGCACACATGAACTTTGAAAATTAAAAGAGCAATTACAGTTATGCAAAAAAAATAAAATAACCCACCTGACTCTGGAAATTACATAATAACTTTCGTGCTTGCTGAGATGTTATAAAGACTGATGAACTTAAACCAAACTGAATATAACCTATAAATTACCAAGAGTAAAATTTATATGCTTATCTTTTGCTGTCTATTTAGCTTCATTAGTTTGTGGAATTTTTCTGAAAGGGTTTCCTTTTTTAATTTTCCCTAATCAAGAATTATTTTTAAAAAGTCATACCTGACTGTAGTACTTATACTTCTTTATACTCATAAATTGTGTAAATTATAAATGTGTTACAGGTTATTCTTCTCTCTTAAAACTAATACCAGTAATTATGTGTTTTCTGGAACTGAAATTAATGACACATTGTAATATAACTTTAAAATAATTTGTGACTGGAAAACAGAAGTCTTCAGGAAGGAGATTGCAGGCTCAATAGGCCTTCAGACTTGATCTGAATCACTCCTGAACCTGTTCTGCAGCATGATGCAGGCACAGGGAGTGTTGCTGCAAGAGATGTTGCCTTTCCTGTGAGCCATCATCTCCTGCTCATTTCCAAGCTCTAAATATCCTGATATTTTTTCTGGTGATTTGTAATTGCAGTGATAGCCCTATGCAGATCAGTTGAGATTTGCTTTCAGTATAAGGCCAAAGGGGATCTCGGAGATCACCTGATCCAAGCCTTTCAACTGGATTAGGACCAACTATATATAAATAATCCCCAGGGTATGGCTGTTCTTTAAAAAAGCATCCAGTAAAGAAAATTGTCTGTCCTCCCTGTGTTATTGTATTTTGCTGTTGTAGCAGAAAAGATATTGTAATATCCTGGATCTGCAAAATAAGTTTTTTCTTGTTATTTTTTGTAGGAACCATGTTGAACAATTTGTTGTCCTCCCCTTTAAAAATCTACTTACTGTCTAAGTTTATCATGCCCTTCCTTACGCAGGTTCTCAGAACTAGAGAACCATTTTTTTTGCTTTTATCTTTTTAATGCATGAGTTCAGAGGCTCTTTTTCTTGTCCCCATAATTGTGTTGGCAGTCCCGTGAGAATGCCTCTGTAAAGAATGGGCTGTATGTGTATAAGGAATGTGTTCAGTGTACCTAAGTATGTCCACAGTAGAAATGTGTGTAAATGCTTACTGAATAGTGTATAAGGTCAAACGGGAGTGAGAGTGTATAGTATCTTATGGCTTGCTTAACTATAAATCTTTAATTTCTTCCAGATTGTCTGAGAAGCCCGTGATGTGTTTCTCTCCCCTACCCTTTTTCAGTCATTTTAAAGTTGAATGTTTGTGAGGAGGCAGTGTTAAGAATTTATAAGATTTGCATGGAACAGAGCGTTGTCTTAGTGATGTTTCTTGATCATCTTTCTTTAAAAACAAAAGCTAAAACAAATGCATAAATGAAATTTCAGCTTGTTTTTTGTTTGGTGTTTTTTTGGGTTTTTTTGTTTGTTTGTTTGTTTGTTTTTTTAACAGAAAGACCAATACACTCACAATTTGTCATAAGCTCATTTTCCTGTAGAGTTATTTGCAAGACTTTCTGTCTGGGCTATTCACAAGGAGTCTGTACATCCTCACTGACATTGCCTTTCCTAGCTGTCGGTCTCAAGAAGCCAGCAGAGACTAGGCTGGCTTGGGAAAGGAGAGGAAACTTCTCACTGCAAGTAAGCAGAGGTAGGAAAAGCTCCAGATTTCCTGTGAAATAAACAAGTGGAAACTTTGTTTCCCCGGGATGGCCCAGAGTGTGAGTCAGTGTCAGGGCTGGGCTCCGACTCGAGCTAAGCTGAGCTCATGCAAGGAAGGGGCAGGACTCCAGGGCTGCTCTTGGACGCTTGGAGCTGCTGAAAGGCAGCTTGGCTTCACAATGGGAGAGGAGGTATTTCTTTTGCAATAAGTTCGGGTTTTTTTCTCTGGTTGTTTAAAACTATTGTAATATATATATTCTGTAGAGCACTCAATTCAACTGCAGGCTTCCTTGGTTCTTCTGCACACTTTGTAGATGTTGGGTAGGTAAAAAGGAAAGAAAAAGAATGCTGGGGATCCTGAAGTCCATTTTTGCTATAGAGAACCCTATTAAAATAGAGGATTACTTCTGTGTGAAAACATATTCTGTGCTGGCTCTGTTTAGCTTAAGTTTTTTTCCTTTCAAACTGTTTGGCCATTAAACGTACACAGATGGTTTTTATTTCTATATGATTTGGTTTCAATTTTATTACTCTAAAGAATAATGCAACTTTACAGTTAAGCAAGACTAGTTGCACAGTCTTCAGGATATGTTGCTCTTTCAAATGTTTGCTTACTAAACAAAAAATCACCCCCGCCTTTCTTTTCCTTCCCAAATGCACTCGTAAAACTGCATTACTTCTTTTTGGCAGAAAAATTTCACTTCTGAGTGAGGTGACATTTGGAGTCTTTTGTACAAATGAGGAAAACTGATACAAATGTTTTTTGGAGAAAATGATACTGGGATAATAAAAACTAAATGGAAATGATCCTTTCCTTCAAGAAACGGCAAGGAAAACTGGCATCAACCGATGCTTGTAAAATTTTATAGAAAGCTGAATGGAGAAACACCAAGTAAACTGTTTAATGATTTGCAGATACTTTGGGGACTCTTGGTAGAAAAATGTTAATTTCCCTCAGCTTTGGCTTTTCACAGCTAAAGTTGGTCAGCTGTGTGCAGAAATGAAGCTACAAGTTTTCCAAGTTGCTTTTTCTCTTAAAATGTGCCATGTGTCTTTCTTTTTTTCTGCCTTAAAAAAAGAAAGGGGGAAAGGAGTAGTGCAAAAGGATCGTAGAGCAGCCAGGCACTCGGTGGGATAAAAAGTCTGTAGGTGAATTTCTAAAATGCCTTTTTAACTCCTGGTTGCATGTGTTTCTATAGGAGGTCAGTGGCAATTTGTGTTTCTAAAATAGTGCTTAAATACTATGGGCATGAGCTTATATTATTACAGTTAGTTGACTAAATGCTTCGTAAAAACTTCCCAATAAAAACCAAGAAGGGGGAGAGAGGACTCAGCGCCCGGGGAGGACGTCCTGATGCAACAGTGACTGGTGGCCAAGTAGGGGCTGCTGGTGCCTGCTTTCTGCTGGGCGCTGGGCTATTTGCCACGCATTGGCCACCCAAAGAGCAGCAGACCTCCATAGGTACAGCTGACAGTTTCTTATGCTATGCAGCAGCCTCTGTACCTTGCTGAGAAGAAAAGCTGAAACACATGATATTAGTCATTTTGCATTTGTGTTTCAAGTTTCAGAGCTTCATTCAAAGGAAAAGAGATGAAATTCCAGTCAGTAGAAAGAGAACTGGATGGAGATGCTAATGCATTTTGCTTTGTCACTTGTTGCTCTGCAGTTTTCTCTGTCAGAGTTTAAAGTAAAAATATCTCCCCAGTTTGCCTCAGTAACTTCTGTCCTGAATTCAGTGATTCAAGGTGGGGGAAAAAGAAACGCTAAAAAATGAAAATTAAAGATAATCTGAGGAGAAAAGAAGAAATATAATACAAAAACGGAAGAAGTATTTGCTGTTATCTGTAAGTCTGGGACTATCTGCATAACAGCATGGGTTTAGTCTTTTTAATCATTGAATTTGAAAAATATAATTGAACAGGTACTTGGCAGTTTGTTGTCAGCATCATACATTTCACAAAAAAAGCAAAGAAGTATTGTTGCACTTTAAAAAGAAAGATGTTAAAGAAAAGCCATTCCCTGCTTATTGTTTTGCTAGATTTTTTTTTTTTTTTTGAGAAATTACAGTAGCCGCACTGCTTTCCTTACTGCTGCAAAAGTAGGTGGAGATCCATGTAGCAGTTGTAAGGTTCATTAATTTTTGTAAAAGAGGGAGGTTTCATAACAGCAGTTTCTAAACAGGATGGTACAATCTGGATCGTGCTAGTTACCAACTGCAATCTAGACAGACATGGTTCTCCTGGGAAAGCAGGAAGAAATTTAATTCACTCAGTGCAGACTGACTAAAGAATTCTTCCTAGAGGAGATGGAAATTAATTGTGAGCTGCAACCTGCAAATGGTAAAATTCCTGGGGAGAGGTGCAAGGCAACATGATCTTTTACATTTGTGTGAGCCACAGTCAGTAAAAGGGGAAAATGAAAAATAAATAAAGAAGAATTATCTGCTCATAAAAAAATACTTACCTTCTTTACGAAAGCACTTTCTAGCATTGCAGATCTGCATCTTGAGGAAGAAAGAAAATGAGGTTGTTCATACAGCTCATTTTGATGTGCACGTTTTCAGCGTTTTGAGATGAGGCAGTTGGCAGCATGCTGTGTGGGTTTCATCCTGTATTTGCTTTTTTTTTAAATTTCATTTGCTAAAGTGTTTTTACTCATCAGTGATTCAAATATGGCTTGCTTCATTTGTTTCAGCAGCATCTACCTGATCTAAACTCTTCCATTCTCTTTGTCACAATTAAGCTTTTAGGAAGGCAGATTTTTAGTTCATTAATGGTTTGAAACTGACAGCCTGACAGCATCAAATGTCAGGATTCCAAATTTTACAGAAATTATGAATGTTCTAAAGTGTGCAAGTTAAGACACATAGGTTTCTCTCCTGTCCAGCCTATCCAAGCACATAGGTGGAAAAAAGCCTCTCTATTCCACTCTCTGCCCATAATTTGAAATTTTAAGAACTTGTCAAAATATGAAGTTACAACAGCTTTAGAGTCTGAACTCACCTGCTGGCAGAACAGGTTTAACTGTGGAGAATAGGATGTAAATAGCAAAATGTGCACTCTTCTGCTCTCCAGGCTACCCAGAGTTTTAATGAAAATGATGTTTCAGTGTTCATATTCATGATTTTGTTCCTACCCCCTTTTCCATCCAAGAAGTTAAAAATTGGCATTGCGTATATTACCTACTTATTTCTTTGAATTTTATTTGAGATAGTGCATATTTCTCTGGTGACTTGCATAACACTAACGAAGATAGTCTTCATCTGTGGTTTGTAGACTGCTGGTGGTCTGCTAAACACCTGGTAGTTTTAGTGCATGGATAGCTGGATGGGACATTTGGTGCTGGCTCAGGTCATTTCTTAATGGAGCTTAACAGCTGGAAACAAAAACTAAAGTAATTTTCCATTTAAACAGTTCTGAAATTGCTGAAGAGATGTTTCATCATTGTAAATGGGGAGTTAGGAATCTGTGAAACAGTCTTTCTAATTAGGTGTCTTCCTCACTATGAAGGTTTGAAACTCATCTTTTAACACAAAAATACGAATTACATGAATGTGGAAGATATAAACAGTTACAGCTCAGCATAAACATCAGTATAATCGCTGAGGGAACAGTGTGTATTCATACAATGAAATAATAAAAGATTGTGCATCTGAAGACATCTTAAGTCTATAGCACTTTCTCAGAAAAAGTTGGGGACAGTTCAAGCCTTTTCAGACTGCTTGACAGTCAAATTTATTCAGGAGGTTGGGAAGTTGTTATGAGCACTTCACTGGTAGTGTTGTGGTAGGTGTAGTCCATCTTACAGGTCAGAAGATGTTTGAGATGGCTAAACAGGAAATGGAAATATGTATTTCTGTACTCTGGATTTGTCATTTTCATTACAATAGCTGACTGTGAATCCAGTGTTTGCTTTTTGTAATCTTGCAGACTCATAGTGGGTTTCTCTGCTTCTGTGGGAACTATAGAAGATGGCCCAGGAAAGCAGACTTGCATATGCCATAAAGCATTCTTTAGCTCTGAATTTTCTCCATTGAAAATTTCTGTAGTGGCCTACAGATCAGAGGATTTGAATTAACCTGTAGGAGTTACAGCTTTATAATTTTGAAGACTTATTACATGAAGTATTATTTTCTCCATATATCTTTGTTCTCCCTGTGGATTTGCTTCCTTTTTATCTAAAAAACTTTGTGTGATAATGTTTGGAGGGAGAGAGGAGCTGGAGTAATCCTTTGAAGTGTCCCTTGTGTTGTCACTTTGGTTTTATGTCACCTTGCTTTATTTAGATTTGCTTTCCAAATTGTACCGTGTTCAATATTCCATCTCCGTATGTTAAAGAGTGAGATTTCCAGGGAGCTGCAAGATCTTGAGACATCTGTAGTTCACATCAGAACTGTGCCTGGGCTGGGATCGTGCGTCCAAACAGAGGTGAATATTGGAAGCCTAGGGAAGGGTGTCAGAACAGGGTAAACACACAAAAAAAAATCCTGCAGTGGGTCTTCACAGCCTCTATTTGTTTTAAACTTTGTGTTTAATAACCCTAGTGGATTTTTTTACTCATCGAATTGGGTAGTCATGTTTTCATTGCACGTAACATCTTAGCATGTGTAACTCCTGTGAAAGAGTTCCACTCAGCTGGATCACACGCTGTGGGAAGGAGTCACCTCCCTTTGTTTTGAATGTGGTACCTGCTAATTTAGTCTGATAGCTCTTTACTACTGGAAGAGATACTGAGTGAGTCCTCCCTACCTACCAATGCCTCTCCTGATTTTTATAACTTAGGTTAAATCACCCACGTGTATCATTTTTTCCAGGATGAGGAGTCTGTTCCATAGGTTTGATCATTCTTGGTGCCTTTCTGTCTTTTCCAGTTCCTTTAGGGACTGAGATAGGTTGTGTGTGAAGGGGAAAGGAGGTGAGAACTGCACACAATGATCTAGGTGTTGGATGGATTTATACAGCATTTTGATAGCTCTTTCCATTGCACTTTATTCCTTTCAAAGTATTTACAGCTATGTGTTTCAAAGCTCATCACTTCTGTCGACAGTTAGCGTGTTTCCTCCAAATGTGTAATTTTACTTCTATCGGCACTGAATTTCTGTCTTTCCCCTTTTCTGGATCATCTGTGAACATGTGGAAGACAAGAGCCTGGATGTAGATCCCTGAGGGACCTCACTGGTCACCGTGATGAAATCCTGCCTTTTGTTTCCCGTCTGTTAATCGTTTATTTATCCAAGTTAATCTTTTTAAAAATGGATGAACAGTAAACTCTTTCTAATCTGTATCTCAGTTTTAGTGTTTAGCATGCGGTTAGATCACAGTTTCAATCTTCTTCAGGAGCCAGGACCAGCAACTTTAAATTTGGATGTTTTAGTGAAAATTGCTGTGAATCGGCCATGCAAAGTAGAAGAGATCATATTGGACTTCCAAAAAGACAGCTTTGTATTGCTGTAGCACTAGTATTTATTGATTAGATAGCTGGGTTTACAGATTTATTGATAGATCTATAGATAGATCTATAGATAGATATAGATAAATAGATATAGAAAGATAAAGATAGATCTATAGATAGATCAGCTGGCTGCTGTTCTGGTGGGTAATATGCATGGACTACACAACTAACATTTAAAAATAGCAACTATCATGAGATTCTGTTGACTGAATTTAGATGTCTACGATGTTGCTAGTACTCCAGGTTTCTTCACAGTCTGTAGACTGTGAAGGCATTATTAGGATATGAAAGGCATTATTAGGATATGACCTTTGTTATCCCAAAGGAGAAGTCAAGATGAATTACATCCTGAAAGGGCTGTTTACCTCCAGTGACAGAAGGGAAGCCTGCAGCGACTGGGCCATATGTGCACATCTGGCTCATAGATGATGTTTAAGTGAAATGAATTCCATCATGAGTAACTACTTCAGAACTACAACATATTGTCATTTTACATCTCAGCAGCAAAACTAGCTGAATGCTGTTGTACTGAGAAGTATAACCAAAACCCATGTGAAATGTGATAGACTCACTTGTAGGTAGAATACAGCAGAAGAAAGGGTCTGTATGAAACCCTAAATTTTAAGATTTCCTAGCTTTTGAATGGCTAAGTAAGAAATCATGCTGTATGATCATTAAAATGATGAGTAATTGTGAATAATGTGTTAAATAGATCCAATTTGATTAATACAAGATAAAAATAATAATATAGTAAAAGTTTCATTGCAGCACCTGGTGCTTTCTCCTAAAAAAAAAAAACCACACACACCTGGAAAATCTACCAAAGACTACTCTGATCTTTGTTTCTTACTCATTACCCATTTTTGTTTTAAAGAACTTTTTCCAGAAAAAGAATAGACTTTTCATTTCTTTGTTAAATCACTCCTTTTCTGTCCCAGTAAGTGATTTTGTAGGTCTTCTCTGTATGTGATTTCCAAATACTTTTTGACCTAATTAAGTAAAACACCAGTAACTTCTTTCATTAAATATTTCAGAACTTCTTAGGCTGAAAAATAAAATAGTTTTTAATCAAAGCAAATGTTACTATTCCTTAAGTATTCACAACATTTATTCTTAGGCTTGATGTAGTTTAAGTACTTTAACTGATGAGAAGAGGTTGTTTTGCTTCTTTTTTTCAACTGTAAAAAAAAGTACATCACAAGAATAAGCATCTGTGATGAATCAGAAAACAAAGCCCCAGGAAAATCATGTTTTATTCTAATATTTCCCTTGTTTAGGGACCTCTGTGCTATTTCCTTTGCTCTGTTTACTTTCATTCTCGCTTGGCTGCTTGGATTCCGCTGCCATGACAGTGAGTGACAGATACTCTGACATTCAGTACTCCATTTCTAGGGCACTAAGTGAACTGGGTGTAGCGTAATGTAAACGCAACCTGTTTACTGTTCTCTGGAATGAGAATTAGGGTACTGTAGTAGGATTTAGGCTGCCGTGCTATTTTTGTCCCTCATTTTTTTTTTCTTTTGCATTCAAGAAGTAGCTTTTGTATTTGGTAAAAATGTATCAGTTTCTGTTAGAACACTAGAAAACACTTTTCCCCCAGATACCTTTAGTTTTTCTGCATATACATCCTAATTCCAAAAGGCTTTAACATTCAAGCAGGGTATACTTGTTGACTACTTGAACATTGCTTTCCAATGAAGCAGTGCTGGCATAGTAGCCAGTTCCCAGAGGACTGATGTTCATGAACAGTTACAGGGCCTCCAGCTCTTCACTGTTGATTTGAGGCATCTTGTCTGCTTTGTCCAAACTTCTTAATAGTGGTTAGAGTCATGCTGATGGCTGAAATGATGTTCATTTTCAAAGAGCTCTGATGGGATTTGTAAGACCAGGATTTCATTTGGAGGGACATCTTTAATTTAGACATTTGTTGATTTTGTCTGGATAGAGAGAATTAGGGTGCCAGTGGTTCGTATGCCTTTCACAGCACCTAAATACAGGGTTTTGCAACCTTGCTGTAGAAGGGTAAAACCTTTCACAAGTAAAATCTTTTTCAAAAAAGGAAAAAAATTTATTTATTTCTTTACAAAGATATGCTGTAATTCAGAAGGCTTATGTTCATTCAAGTCCAAAAGTCGTCTAGTGTGGTACTCAGTTGGAAAAACTGCACTTAAGTCTCCTGGAATATGGACTAAGTGTGAAAAAGTGTTCTTTTCAGATTGTCCGGTAGAAGGTGATATAGCTTGACTATGTGCAAAGAAGCTATAGTATGAAATTTAAAAATACATGAATTACTTTTTTGTCTGCATCCTGTGAAATATTTACCAAACATGCCAATAAAGAAGTTCTGTGGGTGTATGCTATGTCTGATCCTGTGGTCAGAGCGCCTGTTCTTCATAGAAATATCATCTGGTATGTAGAGCTGAGTACTTGACTGTTGTTTGTATTTTGTCTTTTGAATTATGTGAAGGCCAGCACTACTGTAACCTTTCCTGGAGTTGCTGTAAGCATGGTCAAAATGTGATATGCTGGCCCCAGGAATTACGAAGGCACACTGTGAGATGCTCACCATGCTTTCCTGATGACTTAAGCTGGTATAAATGAGCCCTGCAACTGAGAGTTGTGCCTTATCCCTATGACCATGATTTTTCCTGCCTCAGTTCTACCCAGTTTGTGCAGCTGTTTAGAGAAGGAGAGGTAACATTAAAACTCTCTTTTGTACTTGCTTCTCCTCTGCAGTGCTTTTTAACATGGATCAATTCCCTCCCCTCGCAGATACGCTAATGTTAAAGAAGAGGGGCCAAGTGGTGGCAGGAATCAGCAGCCCAGGGTGGCTCCCCAGTGACATGGCCACCTTCGGTGGGTGGGCTTGGGTAGCGCCCAGGCTCTTCCCTCTCTCTTTCTCACAGCAAGTGAATCATGACACACCTGCGAGACACCAATTATGAGACATGCTGTCTCTCTGCTCGTACTTAAACTAGGAGCAGAAGAATACAAGGATTTTGCTTGCCTGTGCTTGCAACAGTCTGGTTGTGATTGAGGGCTTGATGAAAACTTGTTTCCTGTCCCATTCGTTCACCTAACATAGTTTTAAGGAAATTAACCCCGCGTTGCAGCAGGAACGTCCTCGTAGATGACATCAGAGAATCACAGAATCACAGAATAGTAGGGGTTGGAAGGGACCTCTGTGGGTCATCTAGTCCAACCCCCCTGCTGAAGCAGGGTCACCTACAGCAGGATGCACAGGACCTTGTCCAGGCGGGTCTTGAATATCTCCAGAGAAGGAGACTCCACAACCTCCCTGGGCAGCCTGTTCCAGTGCTCCGTCACCCTCAGAGGGAAGAA